>TARA_B100001057_G_scaffold99561_1_pt1 | contig 127997 bp, 133 predicted proteins | sample TARA_B100001057 | Tara Oceans TARA_B100001057 (sample SAMEA2621839) | marine metagenome | biome: marine biome (ENVO:00000447); feature: surface water layer (ENVO:00002042); material: "saline water (ENVO:00002010), including plankton (ENVO:xxxxxxxx)" | depth 5 m | reverse complement strand
TTAGTATGACCATCTATTATTACATGTCCGTGGACCTTAACATTATCCTCTAAAGTTACGTAACTACCTATGTATGAAAATGGACCTACACTAACATTTTCTCCTACGGTAGCACCGTCTTCTATAATTGATGTGGAATGTATCATAAGCTCGACTCTTCATCAATCATTGCGCTTATTTCAGCTTCTGCAACAAGTTTACCTAGTACATATGCCTCACCTTTGAATTTCCAGACATTGGCCCTCTGTCTAATTTTCTTTAAATGATAATATAATATATCTCCTGGGATTACAGGTCTACGAAACTTAGCTTTATCTATTGTCATAAAAAATATTTTTGAGAGTGGCTGTTCTTGATTTCGAGATAGCACACACATAACTGCAGCAGTTTGTGCCATTCCCTCAATTTGCAGAACTCCGGGCATAATAGGATTATATGGAAAATGCCCTTGAAAGAAAGGTTCATTAATTGTTACGTTTTTTACTCCAATACCATATATATCCTTATTCATTTCAATAATTTTATCTATTAAAATAAATGGATATGCATGCGGTAGAATTTTAGATATCAAATTAATATCTGCATTTCGTAGTTCATTATTATCTTTGTATTTCTTCATCTCTCAAATCCCAAAAATTAGTTGCTGACTTATAGCATAAGAAAACAATAATTTTAATTATTTTCTTGATAATCTTGTTAATGTTTTAATTTCATTTAAATATTTATCAATTTCCCTATGAGGTCTACCAGCAACTTTTTGATTTGGCTGTACATTATGCATAATACCAGATCCAGCTGCTACTTGGGCATTATCACCAATCTTTCGATGAGGAATTACTCCAACTTGGCCACCTAAGATCACATTATCTCCTATTTTAACACTACCAGATATGCCAACTTGCCCAGCAAAACCACAATTACGTCCTACAATAACATTGTGTGCGATATGAACTAGATTATCAATTTTTGTACCTTCACCTATCACTGTATCATTGAGAGAGCCTCGGTCGATTGTACTATTTGATCCAATTTCAACATTATCCTGTATTATAACACGACCGATATGGGGGAATTTAATAAAATTACTACCTGTATGACCGTAGCCAAACCCATCTTGGCCTATTCTTGTACCGGGATGAATTACTACATTATCTCCAATATAACAGTGCTGAATAGAACAGTTAGAACCAATTATAACATTTTCACCTATCACAACATTTTTTCCAACTACAGTATTGGAGTCAATGGCTGATTTCTGTCCTATTACAACACCAGATTTTATTATAGCACCACTTTCAATTCTAATATTAGTCCTGAGTTCAACATTATCAGCAATAACTGCATCTTTACTTATGGAATAGTCAGTAACTTTGTCTACGCTTTGATAAAGCATATTGATTGCAACAATTATTGCATACTCAGGATTTGGAGTAATAATTGGTATTACATTACTCGGAAGTATATCAATTAAATCTTGTCTTATAAAACATGCTGCCGCTTGAATATTATCAGATCCATTAATATAATTTTTATCACTAAGGTAAGTCAAATCATTGGAATTGGACTCTGAGAGTGTCGCTATTCCATTTATAGTGATATGAGAAAAGCTGTCAGGGATAACGTAATCAGATAATACATTTTGTACTACTTCGGATAAAGTATATGGTCCACTATTTATAAAGAACGATTTTACCTTCATACAAACACACTTATCCTTCAATAAAAGTATATCTTCTATATATGATTATTAATATAAATTAGAAATTTGTTCCACCAGAAAAATGGAAAAACTCAGCTTGGTCAAAAGTTTCTTTATTTAAAACTTCAGTAAAGTCAAATCTTAGCATTCCAATTGGCGATTCCCAGAAAATGCTAGCTCCTATTGAGGATCTTAACATAGAAGACTCATTCACAACAGGGTCTGTAACGAGGTCTGAACCAAATAATGTTCCCGCATTGAAATGTAAACCACCTCTTATACCATAATCATCAGATACAACCGGAATCGGGAAATTAAGCTCAGCTTTGCCTGAAAAGTAAGTATTCCCTCCAATAGCCTCTTCCTTGGAATTTGTATAGTTTGGATGTAGTCGAGGACTTATACCGCGAGATGCAAAACCTTTCAGCAAAGGACCAGGGTCCATAAAAGAGTCTGATATAAGAACGTCTTTACTATTAAGGGAAAATATATGTCCAACATTCATATGAAGTGAGCCAATTAAATCTCTATCAAAATCATGATAGTATTTTCCGGAAAAAACAGTACTGAAATTTGAAACATCACCACCAGAAAAATCTTGACTTAAATTCAGTGAGACGCCGCTACTTGGTATCATTGGATTATCAAGGCTGCTATATGATAACGTATAACCTAGCTCACCGATATTACGATTACCTTCTAATTGTTTTAATGCCGCAGATGCATTGCTTGCTACACCATAAACTTCATTTCTTGTAAATTTAGCTCTGGTATTTAATCGTGTATCATCAGATAATGGTAATCCAAAACGAAAGCCCAATCCAACCTCACTATTAGTGTAGCTAGAGGTATCACTATTATCTTGTTCGTTACCAAATAGATCAAAACCAAATGAGACATCACTTCCAAGAAATGCTGGCTCAGTAAAAGCTAGGTTTATTAGGTTCCGATCTCCACTTAGATTAGTATTCAATGACAAGTACTGACCTTTTCCAAGAAGATTCCTCTCTGTTAGATAAACAGTACCAATAACCCCCATATAACTTGAGTATCCAGCTCCAAATGCTAAAGATCCAGTATTCTGTTCAGTTACAGCAATAGATATAATCTTTTTATCTGGAGCTGAACCATCTAGGGTTCGAACATTTACATCAGAGAAAAAATTCATAATTCTTAGATTTCTGATAGATTTGGATAAATACGTTTGATTGAGCGCATCACCCTCAGCAATTGAAAGTTGTCTTCTTATAACATAGTCATAAGTTCTTTGATTCCCGGTTATATCAATCCTCTCAATGTAAACTGGAGGACCGTTCAATATTTGATAATTTACATTAACTGTGGATGTATTTTCATTAATATCTTCAATTGCATTAACAACTACAAATGGATGTCCCTGCGAACGCATGTAATCAACAACACCTAAGGATGTTGCATCGATATCAGACTCATCATAAACATCACCCTCAAACGTAGTTATATTGGTCAAAATCTCATTTGGGGTAATCTCTTTAACAGAATTTGAAAGTTCAATATCACCATATTTATACCTCTTACCCTCATCTATTGTAAAAGTAATAATAAAATTACCACTATCACTATTAAATTCTGCAATCGAATTTGTTACTTTAAAATTAACATAACCATTATTCCTGTAAAATTGACGCAATAATTCCTTGTCATATTCCATTAGATCATTGTCATAGGATTTTCCAGTTCCCCAAATACTATCGATCCAATTACTTCTTTTAGATTGTATCACACTTCTCAAAGCCCTATCTGTGTAATTTTGATTACCTATAAAATTTATATCTGTTATTTTTGTGGTTGGTCCCTCTTTTATTTCGAAGACGAGATTAATTCTATTATACTCAAGTTTGATAATTTTCGGATCAACAAGCACACTAAATCTTCCAGCAGAACGATAGGCTGATATGATGTTTGCTATATCTTCCTCTAATCTTATTCTTGAAAAAGTTGATCTCGCTGTTAATTTAGCAACATTTGATAAATCTTGATCTGAAAGAGCTATATTCCCCTCAAAGGCTACCAAATTTATGGTATAATGTTCTACGACTGATATTACCAACTTTGTATTCTCATATGCTATCTCCACATCTGAAAAGAGCTCTGTCTGATATAAATTTTTAAGTGAGGTATCTATTGATAGTTTGCTATAAGTGTCACCTTTTTTTAGACCGGAGTAATTGATAATGCTTGCATCCTCAATTCTGTTATTTCCTGTAACAATTATTTCTCCAATAATATGCGTATCTGCAATTGCATTCCTTACAAGTTTATCACCCCCAATGCAAAGTGATAAAAAAACGAGTATTATTGATAAATATTTCAATTTATAAATTCCACATTATTATTAATTTGTATATAAACCTTATTTTATTAAAAAATATTTAAAAAATTTAAATCATTCCAAATTGCAAAGAACATCAAAAACACAATAAACGATAAACCAATCTTGTGAAATATTTCATACGCCTTATCACCAAGCGGCTTCCCTCTCAATGCTTCAATGAAATAAAACAACAAATGCCCCCCATCCAACATTGGAATAGGAAATAAATTTATGAGTCCGATACTTACTGATAGTAACGCTGTTAAATGAATTAATGGATAAATACCATTTTTAGCCACATCCCCAGATATTTGTGCAATTCTTATCGGCCCACCCAAGTGCTCTGTCGACTCACTTCCACGTATAATCCTGTATAGATAACCAAGTGATAAGTTAATTATATTATATGTATCACCAGCACCTTGTGCTAGGGCTTTATGTATTGGAAGCTTTTTTGTGATCACATTCTCTCGAAGACCGCCTCCTCCGATTCCAATGTAGGCAGATGTGCGAGTTGTATCTTTTTTATCATATGATCTAAATAATGGAGTTAATTTGAGATCAATAATAGACTCACTTCTCAAAACTGTAACATTTATAGTATCTAAATTTGTTTCATTTAAAATTCTTGGTATATCATTGAACTCTGTTACCTCAATATTATCCATAGTTAGAAACTTATCACCGATTACTAAACCACCTAACATAGCTGGACTATTTTCTTCAATAGTTTCAACAACTGGTAAAATTGTTGTTTTTCCGTAAAATGAATAAAAGAAGGTAAATATAATAATCGCTAAAATAAAATTAGCAATTGGACCCGCCGATACAATTGCACTTTTTGCTTTTATAGACTTATTATGAAATCCATTTTCATTATCAACTCTGCCCTCCTTAGAACTTGCTGGATCAAGATCATCTATAAACTTTACATAGCCACCAAGGGGAATCCAGCATACCTTCCATTCAGTTCCTCTCTTATCAATATAACTAAATATTTTTTTACCAAAACCTATAGAAAAACTCTCAACATCAACTTTGTTAAATCTTGCGATAAGAAAATGTCCAAGTTCATGAAAAAATACTACAACTGTTAGCACAAATAAAAATGGTATTGTGTATATAAAGATATTCAAAAAAAAGTTTGGAAAGTCCATTCTTAAGCCACCATTATTTCTTTTATAATATCTGAGGCATAGCACCTAATATGCTCATCGAGAGATAAAATATTATTTAAATTTGATACATCCATATTTTTAAGAGTTTTGGCATATAAAAGAGATTTTTTTATTATATTATTTATATCAGAAAATGATATTTTTTTTAAAATAAAATTCTGAACAGCAACTTCACTAACTGCATTATAAGCAATCAAAGCCTGTGTTCCAATATTTAAAGCATCCCTTGCCATTTCTAAAGCAGGAAACCTTGTATTATCTGGTTTTGAAAATGATAACCTTCCAATCTCTGATAAATCTATGTTAATAAACTCCCTTATATTTTCATTTGCCCCAAACAATGCATTAGCGATTGGTATGCGCATATCTGGAATAGCAAGCAAGGCATTTGTGGTCCCATCCTTGAGAGATACCATTCCATGTATAATAGACTCTGGATGGACGATGACGGATATTTTACTATGATCTATTCCAAATAGATAAGATGCCTCTATTACCTCAAGACCTTTATTAATCATAGTAGCCGAGTCTATTGTAATTTTTTCCCCCATATTCCAGGTGGGGTGTTTTAGTGCATCCTCAACAGTAACATTCTTTAATTGCTCAGGTGCAGTATTCAAAAATGGCCCCCCTGAAGCTGTTAGAATTATTTTTTTTAGATTATTTTGTTCAGTTTTTTTTAATAAATTGAATATTGCATTGTGTTCTGAGTCTACCGGAATAATTTCTGTTTTAGTATTAATATTCTTATTAAATAACAAGTGACCACATGTGACTATTGATTCTTTGTTTGCTATCGCAAGCTTTTCGGAATTATTTAAAGCTGTAAAAGTTGGCTCTATTCCCGCTGAGCCTGATATGGCAGATAGAACGATATCTGTTGTTTTTGAGATTACATCAATGATATCCTCATGACCACTTTTGACCTTAACACCTGTTCCAAATAAATTAGATTTTAATTCTGTATATTTTTCTTTATTAGAAATTACTACATATTTAGGTCGGAATGATAGAGATTGCTCGGTTAATAAATTAATATTTTCACCTGCAATTAATGCGTGAATTGATAGATCATCGCATATTGATGGAATAGCGAGTGCATTTCTTCCAATAGATCCAGTGGAACCAAGAATTGATAGTTCTTTCTTATAATTCTTCATCGTATTTATTTTTCAAATTCAATTAATTGGATTCCATCTAAGCCACTTATATGGAATATAAAAATTAAAACCATTAACACTACTGAACTTCCAATTATACTATCGAGGCGATCGATTACTCCACCATGCCCTGGCAAGATATTACTTGAATTCTTTACTCCAAAATTTCTTTTTATAAAGGAAGCCCCTAAATCACCAAAAATGGCTCCGACTGACATAAGGATAATTATTAGAAATGCAAGATGTATCTGAAGTTTTAAATTAGCTAAAATCATAATAGGTAAGATTATCACACTGGGCATAAACAATGCAAAAAAAGTACCTTCAAGTGTTTTATTTGGTGATATGTATGGAAATATTTTCTTTTTTCCAAAAAACTGACCACCAAAATAACCAGAAACGTCTGAGATGACTGCGATAATAATAAGAAGAAAAGTTAAAACTAAACCATTCGAGAAGTTAGACTCATCTCTAATTGCAAGTAATATCAGAAATGGCAAATAGGAAGTAATTAAATTAAAAGAAAGCCAGGCATTATTAGATTTAAATTTATTTATTAAAAAAATTATTATTGAAAACAAAAAACATAAATAAAGACAGATTTGATAAGAAAAATATTTAAGTAAAATCAAGGAAATTACAAGAAATAATACATATAATATAATTGAATTTTGCTTATTATCATATTTTGTTATTAGTGATAGTTCGTAAAAAATAAGAGTAGATAAGAATATTAAAAAAAATTGGTATATATACCCACCAATAAGTATTGGAACTATAAATAGAGGTATAATTAACAATGAGGTAAATAACCGTTGCTTTAAATTTTTAACGTCTTGTATCATGATAAAAAAACAAAATTATATTACACACTAGAACCAAACCTTCTCTCCCTCGAATGATACTGATCTAGTGCATCTTTTAGAAGGGCATCATTAAAATCAGGCCACAAGGTCTCATAGAAAACAAATTCAGAATATGCACACTGCCATAGTAGGAAATTACTTAGACGTTTTTCTCCACCAGTTCTAATTATTAGATCTGGATCTGGTATTAATGCTGTATCAAGATAATCACTTACAAGTAACTCTGTAAGTTGATTGCTTTTTATTTTTTGATTTTCTATGTCACACAATATTTTATCTATAGCTCTTTTTAAATCATTCCGACCGCTGTAATTAAAAGCCGCCAACAATAGAAGCCCTGAATTATTTTTTGTTTCTTCTTGTACCTTGTTTATAATATTTTTTTGCTGGGATCCTAAGTCTTCAACATCTCCAATAACTTTAATCTTGATATTATGCTTATTTATATCTTTTAAATATTCTCCAGAGAAAGTTTTCATTAATATCATTAACTGAGAAACCTCAGTTAAGGGTCTGTTCCAATTTTCCTTACTGAAACTAAACAAAGTGAGGAATTTTACTTTTAAGTCTGAAGCTGCTTTAGCAACAGATACAAGAGTTTTAATTCCGGCCTCGTGGCCCTTTACAGCATCAAGATCTTTTTGTTTAGCCCATCTCCTATTACCATCCATAATTATGGCTACATGGTTCGGTGGATTATTTATATTAGTCATGGAAGATAAATTAATTAATTCAAAATATTTATACGCTCAATATTTCACCAGTTTTTTTTTGCAATGTTTCATCAATAATTTTAATAGTTGCGTCTGTTAGCTTCTGAATGTCATTGCTATATATTTTTTGATCATCCTGACTTATATCGTTATTTTTCTCCAGTTTTTTTAGAGTATCCATTCCATCTCTTCTTACATTTCTTACTGCTATTCTAGCATTTTCTGAATATTTACTGGCGACTTTACATAGTTCTTCACGTCTCTCAGTGTTTAACTCTGGAATGGGAATACGAATTAGTTGACCATCTAAAGATGGATTAAGACCGAGGTCTGACTCCCTAATTGACTTATCTACAATATCAACTTGAGATTTATCCCATACCTGTATAGCAATAGTTCTTGCATCTGGCACACTGACTGTTCCCAGTTGGTTTAGCGGCATTTTTGAACCATAAACATCAACTGATATTGGATCTAATAATGAAGCAGATGCTCTTCCCGTTCTAAGTCCAGAAAACTCATTTTTTAATGCGGATACCGCCCCATCCATTCTCTTAGAGAGATCTCTTATATTAAATATATTTTCCATCATAAACCCTATTTATTTGATATGATAGTGCAGTCACCTCTGCCTAATAAAACATTCTTCAACTGATTTTTTTTCTTTATTGAAAATACTATAATAGGCAAACCACTATCTTGCGCCAATGTTATGGATGACATATCCATGATATTAAGCTTATTTTCTATGATATAATTATAATGCAACTTTGTAAATTTCTTAATATTATCATTGTACTCAGGATCTTTGTCATAGACTCCATCAACTTTTGTTCCTTTTAATATAACATCACAACCTAATTCAAGTGCTCTTAAAACGCTTGTTGTATCAGTTGTAAAGTAAGGGTTACCAGTCCCTCCGACCAAAATCGGTGTAGATCCAGTATTTATTTCATTTATTGCCGATTCATGATTGAACTTATCTACAATACCTGGGATTGAAATTGCTGAAAAAATTTTTGATTTAACATTTACATTTTTAAGTGCGTTTTTGAGATAGATACCATTAATGACAGTAGATAACATTCCCATGTTATCAGCATCATTTTTATTTAAATTATACTCACTATAATTAATTCCACGGATAATATTTCCACCACCAATGACAATAGAGAGTTTGATTTTTTCTTCGAGAACAGCTTTTATATCATGAGTTAATTGGTTTATAATATCAGCATCAAAGGTTTTACTACTATCACCTGATAATATTTCTCCTGAAATTTTCAAAAGTGCATTTCTATATAGCATTTTTCAATTTTATCTCAGTTAAAAGATCCCTATATCTTATTTTTTATTAACAACGGCGGCAACTTCACTTGCAAAATCTTCATCTTTCTTTTCAATTCCCTCACCTAACTCCATTCTTATGAATTTTGTGACCTTGATTGGGGAATTCAGTTCTTTTGATTTATTCTCTAAAAGCTGAGATATCTTTGTTTCATTATCTATTACAAAGACTTGTGAGAGCAAAGCATTTTCTTCCGTGAATTTTCGGATTCTACCCTCTACCATCTTTTCTATTATATTTTCAGGTTTTTTGGCTTCCCGTGCCTGATCAATTGCAATTTGCTTCTCTTTTTCAATCACTTCTTCACTTATTTCATCCGATGATATTGCTATAGGATTTGAAGCCGCTATATGCATACAAATGTTCTTACCCAGTTCTGATACATTATCCATATTTAGGGATGTCTCTATTGCAAGTAAAACTCCAATTTTACCAAGTGAATCTGCAACTGAATTGTGGGTATATGAAAAAATTAAGCCATCTTTTGTAGAGATATTTTGAATTCTTCTTAATCTTATATTCTCCCCAATTGTGGCTATTTTCTCATTAATTTCCTCTTCAACTGTTCTACCTGTATCATGGTATGGAAGTTTTAAAATATTTTCTTCATTAATCGATATTTCTAACAATCCTTTCAATAGACTCTGAAATTCTTCATTTCTAGCTACAAAATCTGTCTCTGAATTTAACTCGATGATAGTTGCCTTATTATTATTAACAAAAGACCCAACTAAACCTTCCGATGCAACTCTTTCTGATTTCTTTGCGGCTTTTGTTATACCTTTTGTTCTCAGCCAATCAATAGATTGGTCAATGTCACCCTTATTTTCTATTAATGCTGACTTACAGTCCATCATACCTGCACCGCTTTTTTCTCTCAACTCTTTAACAAGACTTGCTGTTATTTGTGTCATTTAATAACCTCTTAATTTATTTATTCAAAACCAATCTCAGTAAAATTTATCTATTCATTATTTTCTGATATATCACTATTATTTTCGACTATCTTTTTCTTACTAATAACTCTTTTCTTTTTCTCCACAACGAGATCTTTACCATCGGGAGATGTAGTTATAGAAGCTTCTGATTGTTTTGATGATGATGGGTCTTCTTCTTGATGAACAGGCATCTCTTTAGGCGCCTCTTGTTGGTTATCTTCTAGTATCTTAGTATCTTTTGTAGATATTGGATCAGAACTTTCCCCGATATCTTTACTATTTTTTGATAATGACTCTTCAATACCATCTAGAATCGAGCGCTCAACAAGTGAGCAATACATTTCTATCGCACGCGATGCATCGTCATTTCCTGGGATTGGATAGTTAATATTATCAGGTGTTGAATTAGTATCCAGTATCGCAACGACAGGTATACCAAGTTTGTTGGCTTCAAGAATTGCTATTGCCTCTTTGTTTGTGTCTATTACAAAAAGTATATCAGGCAAGCCTCCCATGTCTTTAATACCACCGATTGCTCTTTCGAGTTTATTATACTCTCTCGTAAGCTTAAGTATCTCTTTTTTTGTTAAAGCATTGATTTTTTCGTCATTGAGTAGCTCTTCTAACTCTTTGAAACGACTAATTGAATTTGAAACTGTTTTCCAATTAGTAAGAATACCTGCCATCCAAGTATAATTAATATAGTATTGAGCAGATCGTTTGGCAGCATTTGCTATGTGTTCAGATGCCTGCCTTTTAGTTCCAACAAATAAAATTCTACCTCCAGATGAAGCTACATTTCTTATTGCAACTAAAGCTTGGTGAAGAAGCGGTACGGTCTGAGATAGATCTATGATATGGATACCGTTTCTTTTTCCGTATATAAATGGTTCCATCTTGGGATTCCAGCGTTCCTTTTTGTGACCAAAGTGAACACCAGATTCTAGTAATTCTCTCATTGTAAAGATTGGTAGTGACATTGTTTTCTCCTGACTCGGTTATTCTCCATAAGGCTCTCTTAAGCACCGACTCATGCCTTATGTATGTAATTAATTAATTGTCTTATATGATGTTATCAGATAAATATCAAGATATTTCGTTTAAAGATTAGGGTTGTTTATTGAAAAGCTCTACACCGGGTAAACTTTGAAGATAAGTTTTCAATTCACTATCGAAATTAAAGCTATCACCAATCCCTAATTTAATATCCTTTTTCAAATTAGTATCATAAAATATAAGATTTACAATATCAGTTCCTCGTCCAGATTTGAGCCTCTTTGCTATATCATCTAGAATGTCTATATTTGCTAGTTTTATTGTATATTCATCTGAATACTCATTTTTTATTAAATTCACTTCTGGCTTATCAACTTCAAAGGGTTCGTCTGTTGATTGGCTTGATATTTCATGGCTTCCATTCATCAAAACTTTTTCATTAATATTAGCCTGAATAACCTCCGTAACTCGTAATCTTACAGCATCAGCTTGTATATCTGCATCTACTTTTATTATGATGACGTTACCCGTAAATATTAAGTCGTTATATTTATCAATCATATCCGAAAAGAACATTGTTTCGAATTCTTGACTGATATCCGATAATTTAATAAACGAGTACATCCGACCAGTTTTACCTCTACGATTTACCCTATTTTGAATAACCCCCGCTAATCTTGCCTGTTTATATTTCTTTGTTTTGATATTATGAATAAATTCAGTGTAAGTAGAAACTTTGTGATTTATCATGTCGTTAGAATACTTCTCCATAGGATGGCCCGATAGGTAAGCACCTAAAAATTCAAATTCTCCCTTTAATTTTTCAATTTCACTCCATTCTTTGGTATTTGGCAATCTTATCTCCTGATTCTCCTCCTCATGCTCTGAAAAAATATCTATTTGACCCTCAATATTCTTCCTGCGAATTCTATTAGACTCCATCAGCAAAAGATCAACATTATTAAATAATAGGGCTCTATTTATTTCGATTTCGTCAAATGCACCTGCCATAATGAGACCTTCAAATGCACGTTTATTCACAAAATGAGCATCAACTCTGGTAATAAAATCCTTAATACTTTTAAAGACACCATTCTTCTCTCTTTCATGTGAAATATTTGCAACAGCCTGAGATCCAACATTTTTAATTGATGCTAAAGAAAATCTAATTGACTCACCTTCAATCCTAAAATCGTGACCTGAGCTATTTATTGATGGAGGTAAGATTTTAATATTCATTCTCTTTATTTCAGATATGATATTGGATACTTTATCGATATTCCCAACATCTAATGTTAAAAGAGCTGACATAAATGCAAGTGGATGATTTGCCTTAAGGAAGGCTGTTTGGAAAGAAATCAACGCATAGGCTGCAGAGTGTGCCTTATTAAAGCCATAACCTGCAAACTTATCAACCAAATCAAAAATGAGTTCTGCTTTTACTTTGTCTACTCCATTTGAATTAGCCCCTGCAATAAATTTATCTCTTTGAGCATCCATTTCAGATTTAATTTTTTTTCCCATAGCTCTTCTTAATAAATCTGCCTCACCAGCACTATAGCTTGCTAATCTTTGTGCAATCTGAATTACCTGTTCTTGATAGATTATGACACCATATGTATCTGCAATTATCGGATTAATTAATTCATGTAATTCTTCAATTTCAACTTCTGAATTCTTCGCAGCAAGATATTGAGGAATATTTTCCATCGGACCTGGCCTAAATAGAGCAATAAGGGCAATAAGATCTTCAAAATTATTTGGCTTTGCTTTTATCAAAAGGTCGCGCATTCCAGAACTCTCAAATTGAAAAACTCCTGATGTTGAGCCCTCTTTAAATAAATTTAATGTATTTTCATCATCTAACTGGATTGTAGAGATATCAATAGAAACACCGTTATTTTCAATTTGCTTGCAACACTCACTTATAACAGAGAGTGTTTTTAAACCTAATATATCAAATTTAACCAAGCCAGCCTCTTCAACCCATTTCATATTAAATTGAGTAACAAGAGAATTTGTCTTTTGATCCATGTATAGAGGAACATAGTCTTCTAAATTACCATCAGATATCACAATTCCAGCAGCGTGTGTTGAGGCATGCCTATACAAACCCTCCAAGGACAAAGAAAATGTTAGCAAGCTATTAATTGTTTCATCTGTCTCTTTCAGTGATTTGATCTCTTTGACTTCAGAGATAGCCTCAGTTAATGTCATTGGATTTGCAGGGTTGTTGGGAATTAATCTACATATATTATCTACTTGGCTATATGGTAATTCCATTACACGACCAACATCTCGAATAACTGCTCTTGCTTGTAGTTTACCGAAAGTGATTATTTGTGCGACCCGTTTTTTTCCATACTTTTCTTTGATATAATTAATTACCTCATCTCTCCGAATCGGACAAAAATCAATATCAAAGTCCGGCATTGATACTCGATGAGGATTTAAAAATCTCTCAAATACTAAATTAAATTTTATGGGATCAAGATCTGTTATACCAAGGGACCATGCAACTAATGAGCCTGCTCCAGAGCCTCTGCCGGGACCAACAGGAATACTATTTTTCTTCGACCAGTTAATTATATCAGCAACAATTAGAAAATATCCCGAATAGTCCATATCAATAATTATTGATAATTCATTATTAAGTCTTTCTTGGTATTCAGAGCTATTTGAGTTTTCAGCTATTCCGAATTTATTAATTCTTTCTCTAAAACCTATATGTGTTAGCTCCCTTAATAAATCATTTTCACTAGAGGAACTATCTTTATTCTTCTCTTTGCTAATATATTTTGGTAAAATAGGTGCAAGAGTTTCTGGACGATAAAGGCATCTTTTAGCAATTAAAATAGAATTCTCAATTGCCTCAGGAATATCACTGAATAGTTCTTTCATATCCTTTTGATTTTTAAAAAAACATTCTGGTGAAATTTTCTTGCGGTTAGGGTTTGATAGAACATCCGAGGATGGGATACATTGAAGTATATCATTTGCCTCATGGTCTTCCTTACTTGAAAAAAAGATATCATTGGTTGCTACAATTGGAAGATTCATATCATACGCTATATCAATTAAATTATTTTCTATGTTTGTTTCATTGTCGTCATATCTCTGAAGTTCAATGAATAATCTACCTTGAAAATTTTTATTTATTAACTTTAATTGACTTACAGCAAGATCTTTTTTATTTCTTCTAAGTGACTGATTAACAATGCCTTTTGCCCCACCTGTAAGAAAGAAAAGTCCTTGATTTAATTCAAAAACCTCCTGTAATGAAACGAATGGTAATAAAGAGTTTTGCTTTTGATATGCAGAGCTGGAAAGCTTTAACAAATTCTTGTACCCATATAAGGAATTTGAGATTAGACAAATGGTTGTATAGTTCAATAATTTTTCTCCAGCATTTTGGTCTTTATCATAAACATTTAGTGTAGTTCCAATTATTGGTTGAATACCGCTATCTGCGAGCTTTTCTGAAAATTCAAGTGCTCCAAAAAGATTGTTATCGGTAAGACCTAATGCTGGCATCTCATTGTCTAAGCATAAATCTCTAATTTTCTCAATATGGATTGAAGACTCTAATAGAGAATATGAAGAGCGCACACGTAAATGAATATAATCCATGTTAGACATAATAATTTCCTCAGATGATTATCTATTGTAATAAAAAATAGACATAAGTCATTTTAATATTACTAACTTTGAGAGATTGTTTTGATGTTGTGGATAAGGAAATTATTATTATATGATAACAACTAGCCTGAATAGCATAAAAGAAAAAGCTACGATAGAGATCAAGCCTGCCAAGTCTTCCCAATTATGCATAATTTTATTTAATAAAAACATATTATATACCTTTTTTGTTCATAATATGTTCTATTTATGTTCTTATGTCAATTTTTTTTTTAAAAAAAAAACGTAAAAAATATTATCGCATTTATCTGGATATATGATTATTATTATTGGATGAAAAATAAAAAATACAAAGCTGATACACAGCTGACCCATACTGGAAGAAAACCTTCTGAGCATTTTGGTTTTGTAAATACTCCAGTATATAGAGGATCGACCATTCTTTCGAACTCATCACAAGAATTTAGAGAAAAAAAAGCTCGTTATTCGTATGGTAGTAAATCTAATCCTAATACCGAGAGCCTTGCAGAGTCTCTGACTATAATGGAAGGCGCCGAAGACTGCAAGATTACAAGTTCTGGACGAACTGCAATACTTTTATCACTGGTAAGTATTTTATCTGCCGGTGACCATTTAATCTTAGCAGATAACGTGTATGAGCCAACAAAAAATATTTCAAATAAGTTTTTAACAAAAATGGGTATTTCGGTCTCGTATTTTGATCCTAAAAATTTAATTGAGCTATCAAAAATTATAACAACTAAAACAAAGGCAATATTCTTTGAGTCTCCGGGGTCAATTACATTTGAAATCATAGATATTGAGCCTCTGGTAAAGATAGCTAAAGAAAATAATATTTACACTATAATTGACAATACATGGGGAACACCTCTTTACTTCAAACCATTTTATTATGGTATAGATATTTCTATTCATGCAGGAACTAAATATATAGTTGGACACTCCGATACATTTATTGGTGCTGTTACTTACAATAAAAGAGTCAAGAAAATGATTGAAGAAACATATGATCTACTTAGGTTATCCAGTAATCCTGATGATGCATATATGGCAAGTCGCGGACTTCGAAGCATGGGAGTTAGAATGGAGAAGCAATTTAAGAGTACCCTCAGTATTTGTGAGGCCTTATATAAAAATAATTTAATTGAAAATATTCTCTACCCTCCGTTCAAGAATAGTGAAGACCATGAATTATGGAAAAAATATTTTCAAAATGGTGGTGCGAGCCTAATGACCATAATCATAAAAAACGATTGTAATATAAAAGCACTTGATAATTTTATAGATGGACTCGAGTTATTCGGAATTGGGGCATCTTGGGGTGGATATGAGAGTCTTGCTATACCAGTTTTTCCAAATCGTAAAAAAAATAGAAAATGGAATAAATATGTTAACTCGATGATTAGACTTCATATTGGCCTTGAAGATACTGATGATTTAATTGAAGATATCTCTAATGCATTAGCAAATATGTAGATTTTAATTAATCTCTAGTCATGCTTTTTTTTCTAAGATCGCTGATATACTCTCTCCAAATAATATCATGATTTTGATATAATTCGTCCAAATACTTCCATGTAAATATTCCGGTATCATGACCATCATTAAAAGATATCCTTATTGCGTAATTACCAATCAGTTCGATAGATGAAATAGAAACATTTTTTTTCTTTGAAACTGTTTTTTTTTGGTCAGAAGTGTGACCTCTAACTTCTGCACTTGGGCTATTTACTCTTAAATACTCTGCATCTAATACAGATTTACTTTCAGTATATTCTAAAGTTATGTTCTTTTTAGATTTAGATAATATGATATTGATTGGAATCTGATTCATTTAATTATCAGAATATTATTGTATAATTAAATTTGGATTATTTGATTTCCCCTTTGCATCGCTCTTATTTACTACTTTTTGTGCAATAGATAAAAAACTCTTGGATACGCTAGCTTCAGGATAACAACTTAGAATAGGTTCGCCAGCATCAGATGTCTCCCTAATTGCAACTTCTAATGGTATCCCACCCAAGAAGTCTACGTTTTGTCTTTTTGCTTCAAATTCAGCTCCTTCTTTACCGAAAATATAAGTCTCCTCTTTGCAATGTGGGCATATAAAGGTACTCATATTCTCTATGATACCAATTATTGGAACGTTAACTTTCTTAAACATTTCTAACCCCTTTTTCGCATCGATCAGTGCTAAATCTTGTGGGGTTGATATAATTACAGCTCCAGACATTGGAACTTTCTGTGCCATGGTTAATTGAACATCTCCCGTACCTGGAGGCATATCTACGATAAGAAAATCTAAAACTCCCCAATCAACATCATTTAGCATTTGGTTAATTGCAGAAATAACCATTGGCCCTCTCCATATCATAGGCGTATCTTCTGATATAAGAAAACCAATAGACATAATAGATATATTATATTTTATTATTGGGAGAATTTTTCCCTGATTGGATACTTTGGGCTTTTTATTTTCGCCTACCAACTTAGGTATTGATGGGCCATAAATATCAGCATCTAATATTCCAACATTATAACCCAAATTCTTTATGGCCAGAGCAAGGTTTATTGATGTTGTTGATTTACCGACTCCCCCTTTACCTGATGCAACTGCGATTATATTTGATATAGAATCTATACCTTTTTTTGTGGATTTATTTGATTGATTTTTGCTAAGAGGATTATCCTCATGAGACGTCAATGTGACTGAAAAGCTATCCAAATCATCAATATTTTCAAGAACTTTTTCAACTTTGATTTTAAGTTGTTTATATTTTTCAATGTTTGATTTATCAGCTCGAATTGATATAAAAGCTTTTCTATTAGCCACAACGATGTCATCGACTAACTTTTCATCAATGACATTGGACTTACATCCATCGACATTAATAATAATAGATTTAATTCGATCAATAATCAGATCTCTAATCTGTGACATCCTAATAGCTTATATAAAGAAAGGTACACAGTTATAACTGTGTACCTTTCGAGATTTCAAGTTAGTTAGGTATGACACCATCCACACCTTCAACATAGAAGTCCATACCTAAAAGTACGCCATCATCGGCGACCTCACCATCACCAAGCCAAACTGAGCCATCTTGCTTATTGATAGGTCCAGTAAATGGATGTAGGTTACCAGATATAATACCATCTCTCGCGCTATTCACAAGGTTTACCACAACCTGAGGAACATCCTCAGAGACATCAGCAAGTTCGACCATACCAGAATCAAGACCTCCCCAAGTATCAGAAGTTTCCCATGTTCCAGCAATTAACTTCTGAACACGATCAACATAATAAGGCCCCCAATTATCAATAATTGCTGTGAGCTGTGCATCAGGACCAAATTGGATCATATTTGATGCTTGGCCAAATGCGTGTATTCCCTCTTCTTGGGCAATTGTCATGGGTGCTGCTGAGTCGGTATGTTGCATAATAATATCTGCACCCTGGTCGATTAGTGCCTTTGCAGCATCAGCTTCCTTACCTGGGTCAAACCAAGTATTAACCCATATAATTTTGAATTCAACAGTAGGATTTACCGAAGATGCTGCTAAATAAGCTGCATTAATTCCTCTAATGACTTCTGGAATTGGGAAAGATGCAATATAACCGATTTTATTTGTTTGCGTCATACCACCGGCAATAAGACCAATCAAATGACGACCTTCATAAAATCTTGCAGCATAATTTGCAACATTATCCGATCTTTGATATCCAGTTGCATGTTCAAATTTAACTTTATCAAAATTCTTTGCAACTTTGGACGTTGGATTCATGTACCCAAAAGAGGTAGTAAAAATAAGATCATGATCACGTGCCATTTGTGTGATGGCCCTCTCTGCATCAGCACCTTCTTCAACACTTTCAACATAGGTTGTTTCAACATTCTCACCAAATCTCTCAACAACAGCCTTTCGACCTTGATCATGTTCATATGTCCAACCAAAGTCAGTGACAGGACCAACATAAATAAAACCAACTTTTTTTACTTTATTATCATCACCACCTATTTGTGACTGATAGTAAAAACCAATAACTAAAATTAATAAAACAGCTAATGCGCCTAAATATTTCTTTGACATAAAAAACTCCATAATTTTCAAAAAAACTATATATCCGATTTGAATATTTTATTGAGGCAATTGGGAGCGTTAACTGCTAACCTATTTTTATTCATGGATATAAAAACCAACACTAAAATAGTTACAATATATGGTAACATTGACATATACTGTGCTATTATATTAACTCCAATCGCCTGAATATGAAGTTGTATTATAGTTATTCCACCGAATATATAAGCACCAACAAATATCCACAATGGTCGCCACACGGCAAAAACAACAATTGCTAGCGCAATCCACCCTCTTCCAGCAGTCATATTCTCAACCCACATTGGAGTTTGTACAAGTGATAAATATGCGCCGCCTAAGCCAGCACATGCGCCGCCATATATGATTGATAAAAGTCTTATTTTTTTTACTGAGTAACCAAGAGAATGCGCCGAATCGTGGTTATCTCCAGTTGCAATGAGAACCAAACCTGCCTTGGTTTTTTTTAGGAATAAATATGTAGCAAAAACTATCAATACAGATAAATATATCAAATAATCAAAAGAAAATAGCATCCCACCAATAATTGGAATATTCGATAAAATAGTGACTTCTAGTATTGGAAATGCTTTTAAACTTATTCCGGAATAACTTTGGCCTATTAGAGAGGCAAGGCCAAGGCCAAATAGAGTTAATGCAAGACCAGTTGCCACTTGATTTGACAATAAATATTGGGTGAGAATACCAAAAATTACTGCAATGAGACCTGATGCTATTATTGCTGCAAGTATCCCCATTAAGTGGCTACCTGTTTCATGTGTAACAATAAAACTTGCAACCGCACCTATTATCATCATACCCTCAACACCCAGGTTTAGTACACCAGACTTTTCAACTATAAGTTCTCCAATTGCGGCTAAGACGAGTGGAGTTGAAGCTATAATAATACCCTGAAATATTGCAACGTATAGGTCCATTAACTTTTCCATTTCATATTTATTAATGAGATTTTATATTTAGTAAATGCATCTGCTGCTAGAAGAAAAAATAATAATACACCCTGAAAAACACCGGTAATTGCATTTGGAAGCCCAAGCTTCATTTGCGCTGCCTCACCTCCAATATATGTCAAAGCAAGTAAAAGGCCTGCTAAAAATATTCCAATGGGATTTAATCTACCCAAGAAAGCAACAATAATTGCCGTAAAACCATAGCCAATTGGAATACCAGGCACCAATTGACCTATTGGACCAGTGACTTCAATAACACCTGCCATTCCTGCCAAGCCTCCACAAATTAAAAAACTTAGATAAATAATTTTATTGGAAGATTGTCCTGAAAAAAGTAATGCTTTTGAAGACTCTCCAGATACCTTTACGAAGAAACCTAATATATGTTTTGTTAGAAGAAAATGCATAATTATAACTAAAAATAATGCAATCAAAAAACCAACGTGAGCTCGAGTACCGTGAAGTATAACTGGTAATATACCGGAGTTATGGAATAATCTACTTTCAGGAAAATTAAATCCATCAGGATCCTTCAATGGCCCATAAACCATGGCACTTAGAAGCAGAATTGCAACATAAGTCAGCATAAGACTTACCAAAATTTCATTCGTATTAAACTTCGCCTTTAAAATAGCAGGGATCATACCCCAAAGCGCACCTGCCAATATAGATACTAAAAAAGATAGTGGAAGAAGCCATAAACCAGAAATTGGATAAAATGCCAATATTGTTGCTCCACCTGACAAGGCTCCAATAGTATATTGTCCCTCAGCACCAATATTCCATACCCCTGCCCTAAAACCAAATGACAGGCCAAGAGCAATTATGATAAGCGGCGTAGACTTAACAATCAATTCAGAGATTCCAAAAACAGATAACAGAGGTTCAATAAATATAATAAACAGAGCCAATGCAGGATTCTTCCCTAGGAGGATAAATAGAAAAAAAACAAATAAAAGTGAACATCCAATTGCATATAATGGCACCATAAATATGCTGGATTTATCTATATTTTCTTTTTTTTCTAATTTAAACATTTAAAGTTACAAGTAAATTATTTTGCCATTTCTAAGGCAATATTCTCGGAAGTAATGTCTGCAGTATTATAAGTCTGAGATAATTTCCCGTTAGAGATAATTGCTATACGATGGCAAATATTTCTTAATTCGTCCATGTCCTGTGAGATAATTATAATTGTTGTCCCCATATTTGCTTTTCTGAGCAGAAATTCATGAATTACATTCGCAGAACCAATATCCACCCCCCATGTTGGCTGCTCACAGACAATTATATTAGGATTTTTTAGTATTTCTCTTCCAACAACAAACTTTTGTAAATTACCACCAGATAAACTCGATGCAAGACTGTTCGCATCTGAACATACAACATTAAATTTATCAATAACCTCTCTTGTTTTATTATCAAGATAAACGTAATCAATCATTCCATTTTTAAAAAAATCTGAGTCCCATAAATTAGTTAGTAGTATATTTTCATTTAGAGATAGATTGCCAATTGCACTATGACCTAAACGATCTTCTGGAATAAAAACCATACTCTTCTTCCTACGATCATTTATATTTAGTGAATTAATTTTCACACCATTGAAAAGAATACTTCCACTCTTGATATCATTAATTTCACCGGATAATACCTTCATGAGCTCAGATTGACCATTGCCCGCAATACCTGCAATACCAAAAATTTCACCTTTTTTTACGCTAAAGTTTACATTCTCTAGTGATATTCCATATAATTCTGGATTAACATAAACAATGTCCTTCACATTCATAACGTCAATATTTTCGGTTTGCGAAAGATCATAAGATTGAATAATATCTTTTCCAATCATAAATTTAGCAAGTTCGTTTATTGACAATACTTTTGGATCACAATTCTTTACAGCCATTCCGCTTCTGAGTATTGTTGCAGAGTCACATAACTCTTTTATTTCTTGTAATTTATGTGAGATATATAAGATTATGACACCTTCATCTGATAATTTTTTTAGAAAAGAAAAAAGCTTTTTCACTTCTTCAGGATTCAAAACCGAAGTGGGCTCATCTAGAATAATTATTTTAGGATCCTGAAGCAAACATCTCATTATTTCAACTTTTTGCTTCTCACCAGCGGATAGTGTTGCAACTATCTTATTGAAATCCAAAAATAAATCATAATCATGCTGCATTTGGCTTAATTTATTTATAATATCAACCCTACTTATATTACTTTTTTGTCCGAGTATAAGGTTATCTAGCACTGTGAGACTTTCAAATAAAGAAAAATGCTGAAATACCATTCCTATTCCATGCTTTCTTGCAAAATCTGGGTTCAGAGGACTATACTTAACTCCATTGAGTAACATACTTCCGCTATCTGGCTTCAAGATACCGTATATTATTTTTACAAGCGTAGATTTACCAGCACCATTTTCACCTAGGAGAGCATGAATTTCTCCTTCTTTAAGTTTTAATGAAATATTTTTATTAGCTTTTATATCGAAAAATGATTTTGTAATATCTTTTATTTCGAGAACATAATTCATCTCAAAAAAATAACACAAAAATTCAATTGCTTAAAATTATATATCTACGTATACAAAGGAAAAAGTTTTGGCGACCCCGAGAGGACTCGAACCTCTGACCTTCAGATTAGAAATCTACTGCTCTATCCAACTGAGCTACGGGGCCAATATCTTAGTGTGTCCACTTATCTTTTCTATCAAATCTAAAATTATCTGAGTATGTCTTACTAATGTATTTTTTATTTTTATCCATGACAAGCTCATATGAAATAGAATTTTGTTTAGCATATTCTATCGCATCGTCTAAATTATCAAAAAGTAACTTTACCTGCTCACGTGTATCAACACTTCCAGTCCATCCCATAAGTGGCTCTTCTATCTTATTTTTCTCTTTGTAAAACTCAAAAACCCATTTTTTTGTCTTACCAAGTCCAGACTGCATAGATGTTTTTGATGGCTTGTAAATTTTTGCTTTCATAACTGTCAAATTTGCACTACTTAAATAAAAAAATGGTCGGGGCGGAGAGATTCGAACTCCCGACCCTCTGGTCCCAAACCAGATGCGCTACCAGACTGCGCTACGCCCCGTATAGTGATATATATAGTAAATAAAGCTTATATGAAATAAAAAAATTTATAAAAAAAACAGGTCCGCCGCACATCCAAGCAGGGTTTTTAAATCTAACATTGATTCTTATGAAATTCCAAAAACTATATTTTAAATTGGATAAAAACTCTGAAAATTATGTGTAAAACTAAAATGGCGCTCCCTAGGGGAATCGAACCCCTCTTTCCAGGTTGAAAACCTGGCGTCCTAACCGATAGACGAAGGGAGCACACTAATAATATAGTTATTATATTCGTAACTTCCAAGCAAGTATTTTATTGAATTATAGATGCATCATCTATAATTAATTGTGGTCTAATATTTGCCCCCCATTTGTTGAGCGATAATCTTCCTAAAAAATTTATTTTTTTATATACATTTTCACATATAAAATCTCCGAGAGGAAAACCATAAGATCTAAAAGATATCGTATCTAACTTATAATTATTTTCGTCCTGAATACTGAATTTCAGATGCTGATTTTTTAAAATCACAAGATTATTTATTCTATGACCTGGAAAAATAAATAATGGTTCTTCAAAAGAATTACCATAGGGACCAAGTTCTAAAATTTTTTCTATAAAATTTATATTTACTGCAGAAGCCATAAGAAGCCCATCTACCCTTAATATTCTTTTCGAATTACTAATCTTATTATTTTGATTCAATAGAAATAGTTTAAATTTCTCAATGTTATCTGAATGAATTTTAAATCCTGCAGCCATCCGATGACCACCGCCTGATATTAGTAATTTTGATTTCACAGCCTGCTCCACAAACTGACCTATGTTGAAATTACCGATAGATCTTGCAGATCCTGTATAGATATTATCTTCATTTTTTGAAGATATTACAAAAGAGGGTTTGTGATAACGATTTGTAATTCTTGATGAAATTAAGCCAATTACACCCAGATGCCAATCATCTGATTTTAAAAAAATCAGATTATCATTTTTTTCACTATGCAGATCAAACATTTCAACAGCTTCTTCGACTGCTTTTTCCTCAAGTAATTTTCTTTCAGAATTTAATTTATCAAGTTCTATTGCAATTTTTTCGCCGACTACTGGATCTTCCGTGGTTAGAAGATCAAAGCCCAGGCTAGATTGTCCAATTCGACCACCTGCATTAATTCGAGGTCCAATAAAATAACCGAGATCTGAGAATGATATCTGGTCTTCTTTATTATTGATTTTGATTATTGAGTTAATCCCAATATTAATATACTTATTAAATAATTTTAGCCCTTGCCCCACAAAAGATCTATTAAGTCCAATCTGAGGCACCACATCGGCAACAGTAGCGAGTGCTACAAGAGGCAGAAACATAAGGAGGTTAATCTCATCTGTATCCTTATTATAAAACCCTGAATTCCTCAAGGACCTATTTATAGATACAAGTGTTAAAAAAACAACTCCAGCAGCTGATAGATATTGTAAACCACTTATATCGTCTACTCTGTTTGGATTTACATGAGCGTAATACTTATCTGATATCTCATTCGCTTGATGATGGTCTAAAATAATAAAATCAATTTCAGCCTTACTTTTCATTATATCTGATGCATTAGCTCCACAATCAACCGTTATTATGAGACTAACATTTTTATCATTCAATTCTTTTATAATCTCTTCATTGGGACCATAACCATCTTTTATTCTATCTGGTATTTTAACTATGACATTTTTATTAAATTGGCTAATAAATTTACAAAGTATACTTGCAGAGACAATACCATCCACATCATAATCACCAATAATCCCAATTACTTCATCATCTTGAATGGCTTTAGCAATTCTATTAGTTGCTTTTTGCATATCCATTAAGATATTTGGATCCGGCATATTGTTCTTGAGAGACTTATCAAGGAAACTCCCAATATATGTTTCCGTAATATTTCTATTTAATAAAATTTTAATTATTATTTCATCTAAGGAGTAAATATTTTTTATTCGTTCAATTAACTGGTAATTAGGCTCAATTATTTGCCATTCATTACCAATTATTGAGTCTTCAAACTCAATTACTGTAGAAATTTCATTCATATTACTTTTTATATGGAACTATTATATTCGGTATTAATATATCTAATGGTACCATTAGTTGATCTCATAACTATAGTTTCAACGGAAACTTTACCATCCATAAAATTTACACCCTTTACCATAGACCCGTCAGTTACACCACTTGCAGAAAATATAACGTCTTTTGACACCAACTCATTTAAGGTATAAACCTTATCTAAATTTTCTATCCCCATTTTCTTTGCTCTTCTTTCCTCATCTGCATTGTTAATCACTAAACGAGACTGCATTTGACCTCCAATACATTTGAGAGCAGCAGCTGCAAGCACACCCTCAGGCGCACCTCCAATTCCCATATATATATCAATATTTGTTTCATTTGGATTTGTAGTAGCAATTACACCAGCAACATCACCATCTTGAATTAAATATACAGATGCACCAACACTTCTTACAGACTCAATATGCTTTGAATGCCTCGACCTATCTAAGATACATGCAGATATCTGGTCCGGACTGACGCCTTTTTCCTTTGAAAGAGCAATAATATTCTCGGCAGGAGAAGCATCTAAATTTATTACTCCGTCTGTATAACCTGGACCTATAGCAATTTTATCCATATAAGTATCGGGTGCATTCAACATACCCTTATCCTCTGATATGGCAAGAACTGCAAGTGAGTTTGGCATAGCCTTTGCACACAAGGTTGTACCCTCCAAGGGATCAAGTGCAATATCTAATTTTGGACCATTACCAGTTCCTACTTTTTCTCCAATAAATAGCATAGGGGCTTCATCTCTTTCCCCCTCCCCAATTACAACAGTCCCAGACATATTAATCATATTTAATTGCCTTCTCATTGCATCTACTGCTGCCTGGTCTGCAGATTTTTCATCGCCTCTACCACGCATTTTTGCTGCTGCAATTGCTGCGCTTTCAGTAACACGAACGATTTCTAGAGTTAGTACCCTATCCATTGGAATCCAATAATTCTTAATCTTCAATAACTATTATATTGGGAGAGATTGGGCTGTAGTTATTCTTATTAATATCTTCCACAGCTTTATTTATAGAGACAAAATCAGTTGTACTTGTAATTATGGTAATGGGAACTAGATTCTGTTTAAACATTTTTTTTGATATGCGCTGTGTTATATCATCTATTGAGATATTATTTTTAGCCATAATATTTGTTATGGAGGCCATGGTACCTGATACATCTGGCAGTAAAAATCGTAAATAAAATCTAGCCTTTTCGTTATATTTGTCAGATGAAATATTCTCGCTAAGATTTAATATTGGAGTTCCCAAAGATGGATAATTAGTTTCATTAATCACATCAAATATATCTCCAAAAACTGCTGACGCCGTTGGCAATCTCCCAGCACCCGGACCTGATAGTGTCAGCTCACCAAAGAAACTACCCTTAATTACAACTGCATTTTTTTCCCAATCAATTTTTGCCAATTGAGATTCACTAGGGACAAGGCAAGGTCTTACATTTTGAGTTAGTTTATTATGATTTTTTTTTGCAATACCTAATAGTTTAATCTTATACCCATAGTCTTTTGCTGCTAATATATCGTCTAACGAAATATTTTTAATACCTTGAATTGAAATATCATTGTAAGCAATTGATTGAGAGAAAGATACACTAGCTAATATTGAGAGCTTATGAGCAGCATCATATCCTTCTATATCAAAAGAAGGATCAGCTTCAGCGAAACCAAGTTCCTTTGCCTTCCCAAGCGCCTCGTCAAATGTAATAGAGTCCCGCTCCATAGATGTAAGAATATAGTTACAAGTTCCATTCAATATTCCATATAGCGCTGATATGTTGTTTGAAGCGGTGCTCTCTTTAAGTGTTTTGATTATTGGGATTGCACCTGCGACAGCAGCTTCATATAAAATGGTAACTTTATTTTTTTCTGCCAAGCCAAACAGATAGTTGCCATGCTTTGCAAGTAAGGCTTTATTTGCTGTGATAACATGTTTATTTGAGGAAATTGCAGACTCTACTACCTCTAGTGCAATACCGTCCTCACCTCCAATTAATTCGATTAATACATCCAGAGACTTATCCTCAGCCAAGCTCTTGGGGTTATCAAACCATTTATATTTATTGATTGCGATATCTCGCTTCTTATTTTTATCTTTTGCACATATTCCAATAATTTGAATATCAGTGTTTGTTTTATTTTTTATCAATTCAGAATTCTCTTGAAGGATTTTTATTACACCTTGTCCAACACTCCCCAGGCCCACGATACCAATTTTAAGAATCTTTTTATTCATAATAATTCCAATTTAGAGTTTATTTATTAAATAAATATTTCTTTATATTTCTTGCTGCTTGACGAACCCTGTGCTCGTTCTCAACCAGCGCAATGCGAACGTGCCCATCTCCCTCTGATCCAAAACCAACTCCCGGTGATACAGCAACTTTTGTTTTCTTTAATAAAAGTTTTGAAAACTCTATTGAACCAAGATCTTTGAACTGTTCTGGGATTGGGGCCCAAGCAAACATCGATGATTGGGGCTCGGGTATATCCCATCCTGAGTTTGCGAAGGACTTTATTAGAATATCTCTTCTACTTTTATAGCAAAGTCTAATTTCTTCAATACAATCCTGAGGACCATTAAGAGCTGCTGCAGCAGCTACTTGAATTGGTGTATAAGCACCATAATCTAAATAGGATTTTACTCTAATGAGAGCTGATATTATTCTCTCATTCCCTACAGCGAACCCTATTCTCCAGCCTGGCATTGCATAAGTTTTTGACATTGATGTAAATTCCACAGCTATGGATTTAGCACCATTAATCTGTAAGATTGAGGGTGGTGGATTATTATCAAAATATATTTCAGAATAAGCGAGATCTGATAGTATGATTAATTCATGTTTTTTACAAAAAGCTACGATTTCCTTATAAAAATCAAGAGATGCGCTTAAAGCTGTTGGATTAGATGGATAATTTACAACGAGAACTTTTGGTTTAGGAAATGAATTTATAACTTCATTTTCTAAACACCTAATAAAATTTTCATCAGGTTTGATAGGCATATTTCTTATTACACCACCTGAAATAATAAAACCAAATTGATGGATAGGATAGGTTGGATTTGGAGCAAGTATAATATCTCCCGGGGCTGTGATAGCTTGAGCGATATTTGCAAAACCTTCTTTGGATCCGAGTGTGGCAACGATTTCAGACTCAGGTTTTAATTTTACACTAAATCTTCTCTCATAGTAAGCAGCTTGAGCTTTCAATAAGCCAGTTATACCCTTTGACGCGCTATATCTATTGGTTTTTGGCTTATTAATGGTTTCAATTAATTTATTTCTGATATGAACAGGCGTTGGCATATCCGGGTTACCCATACCAAGATCAATTATATCATCGCCATTTGAACGATATTTTGCTTTCAGTTTATTAACGCTTTCAAAAACATATGGAGGTAATTGTTTTATTCTATGAAATTCAGCACTCATTATTTTCCTACAAAAGATTTATTTAAATAATATTATTATGATTTGTAATATATCAGTTTTAAAAATCAAGGAAATAGAGAAATATGAGAAAGACCGATTTCTTCACCCAATCCTAAATTAAGATTCATATTTTGGATTGCTTGTCCACTTGACCCTTTTATGAGATTATCTATTGATGAGATTATAACGACTGAGTCTTTAATTCTGCTTGGGCAGATAGATATTTGGCAATTATTAGTTCCCCTAACATTAACCGTATTTGGTAATACACCATCTTGCAATACTTGGATAAATCCTTCTTGGCTATAATGGCTATTAAATAAGTCGTACAAGCTATTGATATCAATATGTTTTTTCAGTTTTATATGAGTTACGATAAGTTCCCCTCTGTTCATTGGGACAAGATGAGGTATAAAGTTTATAACAGCCTTTTGGTTTAGAGCATTTAGTGGATTATTAGCATACTCTTCAATCTGCTGTTCAATTTCAGGAATATGTCGGTGCCCCACTGCTGAATAGGGTCTAATAGACTCTGAAATTTCTGGAAATAATAAGTCTCTTTTTAAATTTCTACCCGCACCACTTACGCCCGATTTTGCATTTATAACTATTGACTCTGTATCAGCAAATCCACCTTTAATTAGAGGGTATAAACCAAGAAGAGTTGCGGTTGGATAACATCCTGGGCAGGAAATAAGGTTTGTATTTTTTATTTTCTCTCTATTTAATTCCGTTAAACCATATACAAACTTATTAAGATATTCCTTAGACTTGTGTTCAAAATTATACCATTCTGAATACTGTCCTGAATCAACCAGCCTAAAGTCTGCTGAGAGATCGATAATTAATTTGTCTTTCGGTAATTCCAAAAAAATCTGATGAAAAATTCCATGCGGTAGACAGCTAAAAATAACATCTATTGAATTCCAATTCAGATCCTCCCATTTTTTTAGTATTATATCGTTTGTTCCATAGAGATATGGGAATATTTCATTTAACTTCTGGCCCGCATTATTATTCGCTGCTGCAAATTCTAATTTTAAATTGGGGTGCTTTAGAATAAGCCTTATTAACTCCGAGCCTGTATATCCCGACGCACCCAAAATACCAACTTTTATATTTTTATTTGTCATTTAAGACCTATAGATAATAATGTTTTGATGAATTATAATGTAATATAAATAAAATTCTATCACATAAATTTTTTTTAAAGAAGAAGAGATGAAGGTCTTTAAACTATCTTTTAGAAAACTGGAAGCTTCTTCTCGCTTTAGCCCTACCATACTTCTTTCTCTCAACAACACGAGAGTCTCGGGTTAAAAACCCCCCTGACTTGAGGGTTGCACGATTGTTGGGCTCGTAATTTAATAAAGCTTTTGATAGTCCATGCCGTATTGCCCCTGCCTGCCCTGATAATCCACCACCAGAAACTGTGCAGATTATATCAAATTTATTCTTGTTATCCGTTGCGTTTAATGGTTGCTCTACAATCATTCTGAGAACAGGTCTTGCAAAGAATCTCTCAAATTCTTTCTTATTTATTGATATTTTACCACTACCGGGCTTTATCCAAACTCTAGCAACTGCATTTTTTCTTTTTCCAGTTGCATATGCTCGACCAAGGCTGTCGATTTTTTTTTCATATATGATCACGTCAGGAACGGACTCATTCGATACCGCTTCTTCTAAACTATTTTCAATATTTTCCGTAGTTTCATTAAGCTCTTCTGGCATCCTAAGTTCTCCTCGAGTTTTTTACGTTATTTTCTGCGAAATTAACTTTCATTGGCTGCTGAGCATCATGTGGATGATCAACTCCGGCATAAACTTTAAGATTTTTTAGTTGTTTCCTTGATAATGATCCCCCAGGAAGCATCCTTTGAACAGCTTTCATAATAACTCTTTCTGGAAATTTTCCATCCAATATGTCCGATGCTGATTTGCTCTTAATTCCACCAGGATAGCCTGTGTGCCAATAGTAAAGTTTATTATCTCTCTTGGCACCTGTTAAATGAACCTTCTCAGCATTGACAACAATTACATTATCACCACAATCCACGTGTGGTGTGAATATAGGCTTATTCTTTCCTCTCAAAACAATTGCTATGTGTGATGCTAGGCGGCCAAGTACAAGCCCTTCAGCATCAATTAGTAACCATTTCTTTTCAATTTCTGTAGATTTTGCGCTAAATGTTTTCATAGTTTACCTATATTTTTACGAAAATATGACACTAATGTGTATGAAAGTCAAATTATTTATAAGATTTATTCAATAAAAACAACGAATTAATAATAAGGTATTATAATACCGGCTTAATTAAAAGGTAGAAAAGTTGAAAATAATAAAAAATAAATATCAAATTTCAAAAATATAAATAAATGATGATAATATTCTACATTAAATGAAAATGGTAGCACACACAGACGAAAGATCCTAAAAATATAAAATATATAGCCCTATTTCTTATGCTAAGTTAATCGAACATGATTAAGGGAGAAATTTAATGACTGATACTATAAAAGGTTTTAATACTAAAGCAATACATGCAGGGTCATCACCTGACCCAGCCACAGGAGCAAGAGCCACACCAATATATCAGACTGCATCATATGTTTTTGAAAACACAGACCATGCATCTGACTTATTTGCTGGTAAAGCCTTTGGTAATATTTATACAAGAATTATGAACCCCACCCAAGATGTTCTTGAAAAAAGAATGGCAGAATTGGAGGGTGGCACAGCATCACTTGCAGTTGCGTCTGGTCATGCAGCTCAGCTTATAGCACTGCACCCGCTATTAAGTCCAGGGAATGAGTTTGTTGCCTCAAATAAATTATATGGGGGATCAATCAACCAATTCAATCACTCTTTCAAAAAATTTGATTGGAAAGTACGATGGGCTAATGCCAATGATATTGATAGCTACAAAAAATCAGTCAATGATAAAACCAGAGCTATATTCATAGAGTCTATTGCAAACCCGGGTGGGATAATAACAGATATTGAACCAATCGCTCGGGTTGCGGAGGACGCTGGAATACCTCTAATTGTTGATAATACAATGGCAACGCCAGTGCTATGCAAGCCCTTCAACCATGGTGCAAATATTATTATTCACTCACTTACAAAATTTCTTGGAGGACAGGGTAACTCAGTTGGAGGTGTAATTGTGGATGGTGGAAACTTTGATTGGTCGAAAAATGATAAATTTCCTGATTTAAGCCAACCTCATCCAAGTTATCATGGATATAAATTCCATGAAACATTTGGCGAAATGGGTATTTCATATGCAGTAGTCTGTAGGTTCTTAGCTTTAAGAGATCTTGGCCCGGCAATATCACCTTTTAATGCATTTCTGATACTAAATGGTATTGAAACAGTTCCACTGAGAATGAAGAAACACTCTGAAAATGCTACAGAGGTTGCAAAGTTTTTAAAGGAACATGATAAAGTATCTTGGGTAAATTATGCAGGCCTTGAAGACAGTGAATATAAAAGTCTTGCAAATAAATATTGCCCTAATGGAGCTGGGGCTGTGTTTACTTTTGGAGTCAAAGGTGGCTTTGATGCTGGGGTTAAGCTTGTTAATGAAGTTCAACTATTTAGTCATTTAGCTAATATTGGAGATACAAAAAGCCTCATAATTCATCCATCATCAACGACACATAGTCAGCTTACTGACGATGAACAAATAGCAGCTGGTGCGGCAAAGGATGTTGTAAGATTATCAGTCGGTATTGAAGACTTAGAGGATATCATTGGTGATTTAAGTCAAGCGCTCGAGAAGGTCTAATTTTTAGCTAACGTAATGTTAAACAAAAATGATAGAGTGCTGTGATAAATAATATAATTGCACCTAACTGATGCATTACACCCATATAAATTGGAACTTGATTTAGTAGGGCCAATACACCGATGGTTATTTGAAGAAATAAAGCCAGGACAAGAAATATTGAAGATCTAAAATAGACTGAGTTTCTGTATGACTTAAAAACATAGGTAACTTGCACTAGAACAACCAATATTAATATATATGCAAGAAGTCTATGATCGAACTGAGCGGTTAGTGGGTTTTCAAAGAAATTCTTATACCATACCGGTAAAATGAATAAGTTATTTGGAATAATCTCACCGTCCATCAAGGGCCATGTATTATAAGTCAAGCCTGCTCTCATACCTGACACAAAAGCTCCTAATATAATTTGGATAAAAACAAAAGAGATTATTGCAACTGAAGTGATTTTTAAAAAATTATCCTTATTTGACGGAGCACCTGTAAAATTATTAAACCTGTCAAAAAATAGATATAATAATAATCCTAAAATAAGAAAAGCCATTGAGAGGTGCATTGCCAATCTATATTGGCTTACATTGACTCTATCATTCAGTCCGCTTTGAACCATATACCAACCTATAACTGCTTGAATAATAATAAATAAAAGAATTAAAGGTAATAATATATATTCTGAGCCTCTGAAAGCTCTTTTGTAGCAGAAATATATGTATGGTAATAAAAATAAGAAACCAAAGCCTCTTGCAATGATCCTATGAAACCATTCCCAGAAATAGATATACTTAAATTCTGCTAATGACATATCATAGTTTAGAAGAAGAAACTCGGGAATTTGCTTGTATTTTTCAAATTCAATTTGCCAAGTATTTTCAGTCAATGGATACATAATACCCATTATTGGTTGCCACTCGGTAATTGACAGCCCAGACTCAGTTAATCTTGTTATACCACCAACACAGATAAGTATTATTAAAACACCAATAGAACATAAAAACCAAAAGAAAATTGGATCTTGCAATATATTTTTATATCTAATTTGAGATTGTTTGGATATCATGATCTTATGTAATATTAACTATAATATATATCTGTATGCAAAATATTAAAAAAATATTCTACCTTATGTTATTCCTTATATATTTATTTATATATATTCTAATTTCAATGCGTATTGGTGTTTTTATAGGCGAAAAAAATAATTTTATTTTAGAGATATTGTACTATATGGTTTTTGGTATTCTGTGGATAATACCAATTTTGTTAATCAATAAAAAAAATATTTAACTAACTGTAACTATTTTTTAGCATGTTTTCCATCTCATTTAACTCCTTTAGAGTGTCTTGCAAGAAATTTTTAAAATCTAGGGATGGATCTGGCTTAATTTGATTTTCTTCAAAGAGGTCGGACCGATATTCATCCTTATGAATACTTTCATTTACTTGTTGCGAGTCGTTTTCTTTAAATTGGGTATCATATAATGCTAAGATATGGGCTTTACCTTTTTGCCTGAATATATTTTGAACACCACTAATTGTATACATGTCTGTATACAGTAATTTATGAATTGATTTTAAGAGTTTAATATCATTTGGTCTGTAAAACCTTCTACCACCACCTCTAGTCATAGGCTTAATTGAAGAAAATTTCTTTTCCCAAAATCTCAATACATGGGGTGGAACATTTAGCTCGTCTGAAACTTCACTTATAGTTCTGAACGCGTCTTGAGATTTAGCTACCATATTTACTTCCAAACTAATCTGAATTTACTTTATTTTTAAGTTGCATACTAGGCCTAAAAACAACTACATTTCTCTCTGAAATTACAGCTTCTATTTTTGTTTTTGGGTTTCTTCCCGTTCGTGATTTTTTTCTTTTAATTAAAAAACTACCAAATGAAGATAATTTAACATCTTCACCATTTGCAAGTGCAATAGACTTTTTCTCAAGTATATTTTGGACAATATCTAGGGAGTCTTTTCTAGATAATCCTATATGCTTATATATCGCCTCACATATCCCAAGTCTTGTTAGAGCTTTTTCAGTCATATTATTTCCCCATGTTAGTTCTATTCTAGATATCTCGGACAGTCAACAATGAGAATCATTTTTTTAATATTTTAATAATACTGCCCCCCAAGTAAAACCAGCTCCAAAGGCCTCAAGAAGTAGTATATCACCTCTTTTAATTTTTCCTATCTGAATTGCATGGTCCATTGCCACTGGGATTGATGCTGATGAGGTATTTGCATGTTGATCTACGGTTATAATGATCTTATTTTTATCTAACCTTAGCTTTTTGGCTGTAGCATCAAGTATTCTCAGATTAGCCTGATGGGGGACAAACCAATCAATATCTTCAATATCTATTTTAGATGTCTTCAGCAAGTCTTCTACTATGGCTGTTTGCTTTTCAACGGCGTGTTTATATACTTCTTTTCCATCCATACTGATAAAATGGAGTTGGTCCCTTGACATTGACGGGCCTCCATCACAAAATAACTTTGTTCTATATTCACCATCAGACCTTATAACGGAGTCAAAAATTCCTTCATTGTAATCTTCACTATTTGAATTTATGGCCTCTAGAATGAATGCCCCTGCCCCATCCCCAAATAACACACAAGTTGACCTATCATTCCAGTCAATTATTCTCGAATATGTCTCAGACCCAACAACTAAAACCTTACTATATTTTCCTGATTTTATAAAATTATCTGCTGTTGAGAGGGCATAAATAAACCCACTACAGACTGCATGAATATCAAATGCTGCGCCAAATTTAATCTTAAGTTTATCTTGAAGTTTGACTGCAGTCGATGGAAATACTTGATCAGGCGTTGAGGTTGCAAGGATTATTAAGTCGATTTCGGAAGGAGAAATATCAGCATCTCTAATAGCTCTAACTGAGGCATTATATGCAAGATCAGATGTCAATTGATTGTCAGCTGCAATATGTCTTTGTTTTATTCCGGTTCTTCCATAGATCCATTCATCGCTAGTATCGACAAATTGAGAAATATCATCATTGGTTAAAACTTTCTCGGGAAGATATGACCCAACGCCTTTAATAACTGATTTAATCAAAGTTTAGCTCCTTATTCAGCTCATTAACATTTTTCTGAATTTTCAATATTAATGAAGACTTATGCATATCTATACCAAGATCTATAGCAGATGAAAAGCCGGTTGGATCTGTTTTACCATGGCTTTTTATAACAATACCGTTTAAACCCAGAAAAACGCCTCCATTAAGCCTAGTTGGGTTCATCTTATCTTTTAATGTTTGAAAAGCTGACTTTGCAAATAGGTAACCTAATTTTGCTGTAAGTGACCTATCTATAGCATCTTTGAAATAAGTTGAAATCTGAGTTGCAGTACCCTCTGCAGTTTTTAGGGCAACATTACCTGTAAAACCATCCGTAACAATAACATCAGAAACCCCTTTTCCTATAAGATTCCCTTCAACAAAACCTAGATAATTAAAAAAATAAGAACCAGATTTTAGTATATCATGAGCTTTCTTTATTTCATCTAAGCCTTTCATTTCTTCTTCACCAATGTTGAGCAGTGATACTCTTGGCTGACTCAAATCAAAAATTGATTGTGCCATAGACGCACCTAAAATTGAGAAATCTACAAGTTGCTTTGTATTTGATCCAATAGTAGCCCCAACATCTAATACTATAGTTTCACCATTTATAGTTGGCCAAATTGCCGCTATGGCTGGACGTTGAATTTCTGACATTGTTTTTAGAATAAGTGTTGACATTGCCATTAAAGCACCAGTATTACCTGCTGATATAATTATATCTGATTTTCCATTCTTTACAGAGTCTATTGACTTCCAAATGCTGGATGTCCCCCTCCCTCTTTTTATGGATAAGCTTGGTTTCTCATCCATTCTGACAAAAGTTTCACAATGGATAATATCTGATATATTTTGTAAATCAGGAAAGTTCTTTATTTTTGACCTGATCAAATCTTCGTCACCAAATAATTGGAATCTTGACTCTGGATATTTTTCGTAGGTTGATCTTAAACCGGGTAAGACAAATGATGCGTTATCATCACCACCCATAAAATCTATGGCTATATTTATTTCTTTTTTCATTGTTTTCTTTAATATAAAAAAATATAAAATTAATATAGACTAATCTAGTCATAATGACATAAGAATATGCAGTCACAATTAATCTATAACGAGATCTTTCTCGTCAATCTTTAATATATCCTCAACTTCTACGTTCCTTAGGAGCTTATCAAAGTTATTAACATAGTTGGATAATTTTTCTGCATCTGTTTTATAATTTTCGTCTGAGAGAAATGCATTCCTAATAAAATAATTAACAGTTTCGTCTTTCCTATTATTTTCATCCTCCATCTTTAGAATATTATCTAATGAAGCAATCCTTCCATAAAAGACTTTCCCAACCTTTTTCATTTTTTTTGGAATTGATAAATCTCCAACCCCCTCCTCACGAAATGATAAATCTATTGTTGAAAACATTAAGTCAACAACTAACTGGGCGAGATCATCTTTGCCCTCACTATTCAACTTTCGAACAAGCAAAATAACATGGACAAGAAGCATTTCAAATCTTCCATCTATGGTATCGAGAAAATTACAGGATTTATAAAAATTTCTATTACGAGAAAACTTTGCCATTTTCTCGTATAAATAAAAATGTGTATCACTTTGCTTTTTAAAAAAAATCATATGCTTACTCATTTAAGATTGTTATATTTACTTAATATAATTTTTTAAAATATTTAGATATGAAAAAAATACTATTATTGCTAATTTTACTGAATATCTCATCATGTTCTTCCTATATTGAAAAAAGAGGCTATCTTTTTGATGAAGAAAATCAGAAGGAAATTAGAATTGGAATGCAAAAATCTGAAGTATATCAATTAATGGGTTCACCATCGACAGAGTCACAAGAAAACGGTAACAAATTTTATTATACATCTAATAAATTCTATAAATATGCTTTTCTCAATCCAAAAGAGATTGAGAGGACTATTCTCGTGGTATCCTTTAATGAAGAGGACCTGACTGAGAATATCGAAAAGTATTCCCTAAAAGATGGAAAAATAATAAACTATAATTCGGATATAACAATACCAGGTGGCACAGAAGCTACAATAATGCAGGACTTATTTGATAACACTGGAAGGTATACCAGTAAGGAAGCAATAGCAGGATCAATATTTTGACCCTGCCTAATACCAAATTTGATTTATGCCAAAATAGCCAACAACAGTAAAGCAACTATATTTGTTATCTTAATCATTGGATTAATTGCAGGACCGGCAGTATCTTTGTATGGATCACCTACTGTATCTCCGGTTATTGATGCTTTGTGAGCTTCAGAGCCTTTTCCACCGAATTGACCGTCCTCAATTAGTTTTTTTGCATTATCCCAAGCACCACCTCCAGCTGTCATAGAAATTGCTAAAAATAACCCAGTTATGATAGTTCCAAGTAGCATTGCCCCAAGTGCAGAGAAGGCCGATGATTTACCATCGATCATATTTATTAGAAAGAAAAAGATTATTGGACTCAGTACTGGTAGTAATGATGGAATTATCATTTCCTTAATAGCAGATTTTGTTAACATATCAACTGCCCGAGCGTAATCAGGCTTAGACGTTCCCTTTAATATGTTCTTGTCAGCCTTAAATTGGCGCCTGACCTCTTCAACAACAGATCCTGCGGCTCTCCCGACAGCGGTCATCCCCATTGCTGCAAAAAGATACGGCATCAATCCACCAAGCAAGAGACCAACAACTACGTATGGGTTGGAGAGTGCAAAATCGACTTGCACACCCTCGAAATAACTATATTTATCGGAGTTTGAGGTAAAGTAACTTAAATCTTCTGTATATGCTGCGAACAATACTAGAGCTCCTAGGCCCGCGGAACCAATAGCGTACCCTTTTGTAACGGCTTTTGTTGTGTTTCCTACGGCATCTAATGCATCAGTAGTTTTTCTAACGTCTTCGGGTAAATCTGCCATTTCAGCAATACCACCAGCATTATCAGTGACAGGGCCAAAAGCATCTAATGCCACTACAACCCCTGCTAATGCAAGCATTGTAGTTACAGCAATTGCGATACCAAATAAACCAGCTAAACTATATGTTACAATGATACCAGCCATTATTACTATTGATGGCAATGCAGTTGCTTCTAAGGACATAGCTAAACCTTGAATTACATTTGTACCATGCCCGGTTACAGATGCAGATGCAACGGATCTGACTGGTCTGTAATTCGTCCCAGTATAATATTCAGTAATAACAATGATTAATGTTGTAACCACAAGCCCTGATACTCCACATAGAAACATATCCATTCCAGTAAAAGAAATTGATACTGATTCTATGACTGTAGCCATACCAATTAAGTTACTTGTGAGTGGCCAAAGTAATATCAATGATAAGACGCCACTGACAAAAAAACCTTTGTAAAGAGCTCCCATAATAGAATTACTTTTTCCAAGCTTTACAAAGAACGTACCAACTATAGATGTTAATATACACATGGCACCAATTGCTAGTGGGTAAATCATGATTTCTTCGAAGATTGCTGAATTTGCAAAATATATTGATGCTAAAACCATAGTTGCAACAATTGTAACTGCATATGTTTCAAATAGATCAGCCGCCATACCAGCACAATCACCAACATTATCACCAACATTATCTGCTATAGTTGCTGGATTACGTGGGTCATCCTCTGGAATTCCAGCTTCAACCTTGCCAACAAGATCACCACCAACATCCGCACCTTTTGTAAATATACCGCCACCAAGTCTTGCAAATATTGAAATTAATGAAGCACCAAATCCCAACGCAACCAACGAGTCTATGACTATTCTACTATTATATGCATGACCCAAGCTATTTGTGAGTATGAAAAAGTAAACGCATACGGCTAGCAATGCTAGTGATGCAACAAGCATACCTGTAACTGAACCGGCTTTAAACGCGATAGATAGTCCCTTACCAAGACTTTCAGAAGAGGCTTGGGCTGTCCTAACATTTGCTCGCACGGATATAAGCATTCCAACAAATCCGGCAATTCCTGATAATATCGCACCAATTGCAAATCCAATTGCAACTGTTATGCTTAAAAAATAAGCGACTGCAACAAAAATTATTACTCCCACCATGGCTATTGTTGCGTATTGTCTCTTAAGATAAGCACCTGCTCCTTCTTGGATGGCGCTAGCTATTTCTTGCATTCTATCATTTCCGGGATCAGCATTCATTACTGACTTACTTGCCCAAATACCGTAAAGTACCCCTAGCAGTCCACACAAGATAATTACTGAGATTAATATAGTCATGGTTACCTCTATAAATAATTTATAAATAGTTTCTTATTGAAATAAAATTTATCTCCTTATTAGATTAGTTTTTCTATTATGGCAAGAAATTATGGAAGATTGACTATTAAAATCACTTGAAGTGTTCAAAAGTGTTCAAATTGTTAGATATACGCATATTATTCTCGTCAAATAATAGAGGTTTAGAGCTTTTATCTCCAACAAATCCAATTTGAGTAATATTTACTTTAATTTTTTTTGCATGATTCATTATATCGAGGTGGTCTCTCTTGTTTGCTGTAAATATTGTTTGATAATCATCTCCACCGAAATAAGTTAAATCATAATTATTGGTATATTTTAAAAATTTTTTAACAGCATTGGAATGGGGTATATTTTTTTTATTGATATGAAAATGCAAACCCGATGTTTGTGACAAGGTTTTTAAGTCGTGAAATAATCCATCAGTAGTATCCATAGAGCTTGAGGCAAATGTTCTGAGTAATTCTACTATTTTAAATTTAGGATCTGGGAGATAGTACCCATCCAATAAGTAGCTTTTATCACTCTCTGATAAATTCTCTTGTACTGAATTATTTTGAATCAAATTTAAACCAACAGCACTATCACCAATGTAGCCACTTACATATATTGAGTCATCAATATTCGCTGTGGATCTTTTAATGATTGGTTGATTTGATAGGCTGATCATATTAATTGTAATGAATATTCCATTTTGAGATGATACTGTATCTCCACCAAGTAATTTAATATTATATTTCTTTTGATCTTGACTGAGACCATCACAGAAACTTTTTATCCAATTTTCATCAACGGTTTTATCTATCGATAAGGATAAAAAATAACCGTATGGAATAACTCCTTTTGAGATAATATCTGATACATTTACCCTCAAAGCTTTTTTTGCAATTAGCCGTGGATCGTCTGTTGCAAAGAAATGCGTTCCTGAGACTAAACTATCTTGGTTGGTTATAATTTTTGACTTATTTCTTAAGTTTATTTGTGATACATCATCTAATAAATTCAAGGAATCGACTTTATTTGTAAGTGGTCTAAAATATTTCTTGATTATTATTTTTTCATCCATCGGACGTCATCGTTAATTTAGATTTTGCTACTTTATCTAAAATAGCATTAAGAAATTCGGGTTCTTTTTCTGAATAAAATGACTGAGCTATATTTATGTATTCATTAATCACTACTTTGAAAGGTACATCAGGAGTAAACAATAATTCATATACAGCTGCCCTCAAAATAGCTCTTAAAGTAATATCAATTCTACTATAGGACCATTTCTCATCTAAAAATTCTTTTATTTTATTATCTATTGATATTTGATTTTCGAAAACACCATAAAGAATTTTTTTATACATATCTGTGTTTAAATCATTAATTAATATATCATCTTTATTATCGAAGATAATTCGATTTTTATGATCTTTAATAATCACGTCAATATCTGTCCCTGCCATATCCATTTGATATAGAGATTGGACTGAAACCAATCTTGTCACTGTCTGAATTTTATTATTCTTCATCTTTACCTTAAAAATCATCTATGATCATCAAATCAATCAGACCAAGCAGTGCCTTGAGTGCATGCTGACCTTTGTCTTTAGATCTTTTAAGGGCTTGGTCATAATTATCTACGGTAAGAATTGCATTTGTTATTGGGATATTATATTTAAATGATAGATCCATTATTCCTCGTGCAGAATTGTCTGCCACAATATCATAATGACTTGTCTCGCCTCTAATAACACAGCCAACGGCAATAATACCTGAGATACGATTGTCAAATGAATGATGAAATTCATTTGATAAAATCAAGTTTATTGCCTGGGGTATCTCTAGGGCTCCTGAAACAACACGATGAGATAGAAAAATATTTGATTTTTTGATTTTAGTATCTTTTTGACCTAGATCTTCTATTGCTGAATTTATTCCATTCATCAAGTTTGCTGAAATCTCATCATAATAATTGGCATCTATGATCAATATTCTTTTTGGTAGTACTTCCATCTTCAAAATCTTTCTAGTTTTGAGCGTTCAATACATATCTTGATAGTATATCAACTTCAATATTAACTTTATCACCCTTGAGATTATTTTTCCAAGTAGTATGATCTAATGTGTATGGTATTAAATTCACATCAAATTTATTACCCTCGACGTTGTTTACCGTTAAAGATGTTCCATCCAAAGCCACGGACCCTTTAGGTGCAATGTATTTAACAAGATTTGGTTCAATTTTAAAAGTAAATCTTGATGACTCTCCATCTTGTTCAACGTCTGTGATTTCAGCAACTCCATCAACATGGCCTTGTACGATGTGCCCGTCCATCTCGTCACCTAGAGCAAGACTTTTTTCAAGATTTATTTGGTCACCTTCCATATATTCAGCTAAGGTTGTTTTGGACAGTGTCTCATTAGAAATGTATACACTAAATAGATATCCTCTTTCATAATTTTCAAAACTGACAACAGTCAAACAAATGCCAGCACAAGAAATCGACATACCCTCTTTAAAAGAACTAATCTTTTTTGAAAAGATCAACATCTCGATTTCGTCATCTTTTCTCTTAATATTTTTTATTAAACCTTTTTCTATTATTATGCCAGTAAACATATAATTAACTCCTAAGATCTCTTTTATAGTACATTAAATCACAATCAAAAACTTCTCTTTTATAGGATAAATCATAATTTGTTTTTTGATCTTCCAGTAAGTTATGAATTTCAGGATTAAATACTCCTGAATCTGCTATTTTTTTTATAGATTTAAATATATATATATCATCCGGTATATTTCTTTCCATTAAATGTTTTAGCAAAATAGCTCCAGGCTCTATCAATAAATTATTTATTCCAATATCACCAATTTTAATTAGGGCATCATTAAGACATAAGAAACCTGTTTCTGGGTCATCCTCTACTTTTAGGATATTGATATTATTTTCTCTTAGATTATTAAGTTTTGTTTCATCTACTTTTTTCCCAGTAATTACATATAATGGTCTATCATTTCGTCCCTTAAAAAGATTTGAATTTATATTGATTTCGCATCTTCGCGATAAAATAAATTTTACTGGTGAGTAATCAAAATAACCCTGAAGTCTTACATTCAGTCTAGGATCATCCTTTTCTAAAGTTCCACTTCCAATCATTATACCATCGTATTTTGCTCTCAAAGCATGAATATATTCATCTGCTTTTTTACTTGTAATTTTTAATCTTTTATTTTCTGAGGATGAGATAAAATTATCATTAGTTATCGCTAATTTGACAGATACCTCAGGTTTTTTTTTGGTTATCCTAGATACAAAGCCTGAGTTTTGAGAGATTGCCTCTTTTTCACAGCAACCGATGGATACTTTAATACCATTATTCTTTAGTTCCCTTATTCCATTTCCAGACACTAATGGATTTGGATCAACCATAGCCACAACAACACGACTTATACCTTTTTTAATTATTTCCTTTGTACATGGAGATGTTTTTCCGTAGTGACAACATGGCTCTAATGTTACATATAGAGTTGATCCTGATGCCAGACCTTTTGCTTCAGATAGTGCGGCTATTTCAGCGTGTGGAGTTCCATTTTTTCCAGTAAAGCCTGTTCCAACGATTATTTCATGATTTTTTTGATTTTGAGCCTTTGGACTCACTATAACACATCCAACAGACGGATTTGGCCATGTCCGACCATCTCCTTGAGTTGAAAGTTGTAACGCAAAAAGCATATAATTGTTATCTTCAGAGTTAAATCTCATAATATTTCTGAGTTTTAATTACTAAATATTGTTATCTGAAATTTCTTCAAGAAGTTCTTCGAAATCTTTTGCTTCTCTAAAATTTTTATAGACTGACGCAAATCTAACATATGAAACTTCGTCTATTTGCCTTAAACCTTCCATAATAAGTTTTCCAATAATTTCAGTTCCGATATCTATCTCACCTCTATTTTCAAGCTGTCTTACTATACCAGACACCATTTGTTCTAAAGTATCTATTTCAACGGGTCTTTTTCTTGTAGCGACTTGGACTGACCGCATTAACTTATCTCTATCAAAAATAACTTTTTCGCCTGTTCTTTTCAGGACATATAATTCTCTGAGTTGAACTCTTTCAAATGTGGTAAATCTACCTCCACAACCGGGGCAAACTCTTCTTCTTCGAATTGTTGAATTATCCTCTGAAGGTCTAGAATCTCTTACTTGAGTTTCTTTATTTGAACAGTAGGGACATCTCATATTATTTTATATTATTATAATAACGGATAAATTGGATACTCATTGCACAATTCCAGCACTTTCTTCGATATATCTTGCTCTGTTGATGTATTATCCTCTTTATTTACTGATAAGTCATCTAAAACATCTCCAATGAGGTTCCCAACCTTGATAAATTCTTTTTCTCCAAATCCTCTTGATGTTGCTGCTGGTGTACCCAAGCGAATACCCGATGTTATGAAAGGAGACTCAGGATCAAATGGAATACCATTTTTATTGCAAGTTATTCCAGCATTTTCGAGAGACTTTTCCGCAAGTTTTCCTGTTAATCCCTTAGGTCTCAGATCAATGAGAGATAAATGTGTTTCTGTTCCACCTGAAACAATATCAAAACCCCTTTTTTGAATAGTTTCAGCTAGTATAACCGAGTTTTTGACAACCTTTGCTGCATAATCTCTAAAATCATCCGTTAGCGCCTCTTTAAATGCTATTGCCTTTGCAGCAATAACATGACACATGGGCCCTCCTTGAAGACCTGGAAATATTGCTGAATTTATTTTTTTATTTAACTCTTCACTATTAGTGAGAATTAATCCACCACGCGGACCTCTTAATACTTTATGGGTGGTACTGGTAATAATATCAGCATATGGAAATGGACTAGGATACGCCCTACCAGCAACTAGACCAGAGAAGTGAGCCATATCAACTAGAAGGTATGCACCAACATCGTCACAGATATCTCTAAATTTTGCGAAGTCAATTATCCTTGGATATGCTGATCCTCCTGCAATGATCAACTTAGGCTTTGATATGGAAGCTTGTTTATGAATTTCTTCGTAATCTAAGAGCGCATCTTCCTCTTTTACACCATAGCCAACTGCTTGAAACCATTTCCCTGATAAATTTGGAGGTGCTCCGTGAGTTAAATGTCCCCCCGCAGCAAGAGACATCCCCATGATTGTATCCCCTGGAGATAATAGGGCCAACATCACCGCCTGATTCGCTTGTGATCCAGAATGAGGCTGTACATTAGCAAAATTACAATTAAATAATTGTTTAGCTCTATCAATAGCTAATTGTTCTGTCTCATCAACAAACATACACCCACCGTAATACCTTTTTTTTGGATAACCTTCAGCATATTTATTTGTCAGAATTGATCCCTGCGCCTCAAGCACTGCCTGTGAAACAATATTTTCAGAAGCAATTAATTCTATTCCATACTTTTGTCTATCTACTTCTCTTTTGATAGATTGGTATACATCTGGATCCGACTCGGCAATTGTACTGGTAAAGAAATTATTTTTCATTTTTACTCCATTTTATGAATTATTAAGCAGCTCGTGATATTTTCATATCTTTCCATATAATATCTAGTGAATTCACCAAATGATCGATATCGTGCTTCTTATGATAAGGACTTGCGGTAATACGAAGCCTCTCAGTTCCCTTGGGAACAGTTGGATAGTTTATTGGTTGAACGTATATATTAAATTCACTTAGTAATTGATCTGTTACCTTTTTTGTTGTAACAGGGTCGCCAACTAATATTGGTATAATATGACTATTATTCTTAATCAGAGGAAGTTGTAATGAATTAAGTCTATTTTTAATAATATTAACATTATCATGCATCATCTTTCTTTCAACATCTGAATGTTGAAGATATTCAATACTTTTGTAAGCGCCAGCTGCAATTGATGGCGGCAATGATGTTGTAAAAATAAATCCTGGGGCGTAAGACCGTATTGCATCAACCAAATTTCGGTCACCGGCTATATATCCGCCAATTAGCCCATATGCTTTTGCGAGCGTGCCTTCAATTATATCAATTCTCTCTAGTTGGTTTAACTTTTCCGCAATACCTGCACCATTTTCTCCATACAAACCAACTGCATGTACTTCATCAATGTAAGTAAGTGCATTGTATTGTTCTGCTAAATCACATATCTCTTTTATCCATCCTATATCACCATCCATTGAATAAACAGACTCAAATACTATAATTTTATTCTTTTCATTTCCAAGTTTGATTAGCTTATCCTCAAGATCCCTAAGATCATTATGTTTAAAAATTATTTTAGCTGAACCACCATGTCTGATTCCTTCAATCATAGAGGCATGGTTACCTTCATCTGATAAAACCACGAGATCTGGAATTAATTTTGATAGCGTAGACAAAGTTGCGTCATTTGCAACATATCCTGATGAAAATAATAATGCAGATTCTTTGCAATGCAATTCAGCGATTTTTGACTCAAGTAAAACATGGTGACTTGTAGTTCCCGATATATTTCGGGTTCCGCCTGAACCTCCTCCTGTAGTGTCCAAAGTATTTTTAATAGATTCTATTACTACTTTATTTTGTCCCATACCCAAGTAATCATTGGAGCACCAAACAGTGATTTTTTTTTCAACACCAAACTCATCAAAAAATGTTGCATGAGGAAAGTCCCCACACGACCTTGTTATGTTTGCAAAAGTTCTATATCTACCTTCGGTAATTACGGTTCCTAAAGCATCTTCTATGTGCTGGAAATATTGATTTTTCATTTAAATATAACCTTATAAATTAGAGTTTCTTTATAAATAATAGATAGTGTTTTGAGAGTTAAGTTACAAATTATTTATCCACATACTTTTATAACCAACTCATAACTATGATTTTGTCATTATTGATCCTTATGTTCTCATAATTTTTTTATGCCATCTTTGCCATAAATATCTTTCCTAAAATGTGTTACTCCATTGCTGGTCCATGCCGAAACGTAAATAATCTTTATAGGTACTTGTTTTTGCAGCTTAAATGTAATTGTCTCATTTTCATCTAGAATTTGATTTAATTTTGATCTATTCCAATTAGTATTCTCTGACAGCAATACCTCTATTAGATCATCTATATTTTGAACTCTGACACAACCTGAACTATATGAACGTAAATCTTCATTAAATAGAAGTTTTTGAGGTGTATCATGCAAATACACTGCATGCTTATTTGCAAAATTTATTTTTGCAATTCCTAGTGAGTTGGTACTACCAGGATTTTGTCGGAATTTGAAAAGTAAGGGCTCTTCTGTTTCCCAGTTTATATATTTGGGATTAACAGGGTCTTTATAATAATAATCCTGATAGACAAATATATTGTTTTTTATAAGGTAGTTTGAATCAGTAAGCACAGCTTTTATGATATCTTTTTGCACAATACTCTTGGGCACATGCCAATAGGGAAAAAAATTAACTTCATAAATATTACTATTTATTAACGGGGTTTGCCTATCTTCTTTACCAACAATCACCTTACTTTCAAAAATTACCCTACTATCCTGAATTACAAATAAATTATTACTTGGTATATTTACTAAAACATATTTTTCATTAGTATTTGTTAGATAATTCAATAACCTTATTTTATTTGCTCCCAGCTGTTTCAACTTACTCTCAACACTCTGATTAAGAGCATTAATTGTATTAATATTTAGTTTGCCATTAGGCTCTAATCCATGTCTAAATTGAAATTGCTTTACTCCCTCTTCAACAAAGATATCAAAGACATCCCCTATTCCAATATTTTTCTCAATATCCCCTGTTATCAACAATCTTTGCCTTAATTTTATAATTTGTTGCGATCTATCCCCAATTTTTAAATCAGGGTTGTAAGAATATATAGGCCACCCACCAGTAAATTTTATTTGCTGATATTTTTTGATAGCAGACTGAATTGATAGATAAGAATCATAGCCTAACAATGACCCAATTTCTCCAGAAGTGAAACTCCGAGTAACTGAATTCAATTGTAAATTATTCTCTACTTTATTTGTTGTTGGATTCTCAACAATGAATAAACTATTCTCGTTTATATTTTCAAGTATATTAAAATAATTGTGTTCAGTTGATGCATTTGATTTCATTGGCAGCAAAAAAGAAACTGATATGATTGAATACAAAACTATTGTTTGAAATGAGAGTTTCATGAGTATAAATTTTACTATAATTTACAAGTCTTATTTTTTATATTATTAATATTACAGTAAATAATAAATATTACCTTAAATTCTATGTAGATTATGAAAAATAATAACTATGGATACCCTCATACAAGGATGAGAAGAAATAGGCAGTTTGACTGGTCCCGGCGGCTTGTTGCTGAAAACAGCTTATCTGTCGATGACCTAATACTACCTATCTTTGTGATGGAAGGAAAAAATAAAATTGAACCCATCGCCTCGATGCCGTCTGTAAATAGACACTCCATAGATAAACTTGTTGATATTGTTAAAATAGCTCAAGGAGTTAACATCCCTCTTGTGGCTATTTTCCCTGTTATCGATAATAAAAATAAAACTGAGCATGCCAGAGAATCTTTCAAAAAGGATAATTTAATTTGCCGTGCCATAACTACAATAAAAGAAAAAGTTCCAGATATTGGTATTATGGCTGATGTGGCCCTTGATCCCTACACATCTCATGGTCATGATGGAATTCTTAATGGTGATATCATAGATAACGATAAAACTATCGATATATTAATCAAACAAGCTCTAAACCAAATTGCTGCTGGAGCAGATATTATTGCTCCATCTGATATGATGGATGGAAGAATTTACTTAATAAGGGAGAGTTTAGAAAAGAACGGACATGCAGATACGCTAATAATGTCTTATGCAGCAAAATATGCGTCGGCATTCTATGGTCCATTTAGGGATGCAATTAAATCTAAAGGAAGCCTTCGGGGAGATAAAAAAACTTATCAAATGGATACCCCAAATGCGAATGAGGCCATAAGAGAAGCTGATTTAGATATTTCTGAAGGGGCTGATATGATAATGGTAAAGCCTGGATTACCGTATTTGGATATAATCTCGAAAATTAAAACTCAACTTAAAGTTCCAACTTTTGCCTATCAAGTATCCGGAGAATATGCTTCACTAAAAGCTGCCTCAAATAATGGCTGGCTTGACTTTGATAAAGTTATGATAGAAACTTTATTATGCTTCAAACGAGCTGGAGCAGATGGTATACTAACATACTCAGCAATAGATGTTGCACAAAAACTACTGGATGGATATAAGGATGAATCTTGATTTGATCTCAACTAACTATTTTGACATTGCCCTCTATGGAGGAGTAAATATCCTAGTAAGTATATTGCTATATTTATTCTTTGTGTGGATGAAAAATAGAATTGTGGCTCGAATCAAAGGAAAAGGTAACTTATTCCAAATAGTAAATATAACACTAAGTAGGTTTCACAATATTGGTGTCTTCTCGCTTCTGTTCTTATTTATTTCTCAGATAATTTTTCATAATTATTCAATTGTAACCACAATTCAAATACTACTTTCGCTGATATTTTTCATACAAGCTGCATACATAATAGATGGTGTTGCTACATACTTGATCACAAATAGTAATAAATTCGAAACAAATAAAAAGAAAAGTCAGGTAAAGAATGCAGTATCGTTAATTAAATTTATTGCCAGATCTATTATTTGGTCAATCGCACTCCTACTTTGTGTTGAAAATATAGGAATTGATATAACGGCACTAGTTGCAGGCCTAGGTATTGGTGGTATTGCAATTGCACTTGCAGCGCAAAATATACTCAGTGATCTTTTTGCGTCATTAGCAATTGTGCTTGATAAACCATTTGAAATAGATGATTACATTGTTGTTGGTGATATTTCAGGAACAGTTGAACAAATTGGTATTAAAACAACTAGAATAAGAGCTCTATCCGGAGAAGAACTTGTTTGCTCAAATGCTGACTTATTGGGAAGTAGAGTTAGAAACTATAAAAGAATGAAAGAGAGAAGGGCAATATTTGAACTTGGAGTTGTATATCAAACGCCCCATAATCTTTTAACGAAAATACCAGAGATTATTGAAAAAATAATTGAAAACGCAGAATTTGCAAGGTTTGATAGAGCAAACTTTAAGAGTTTTGGTGACTCTTCACTATTATTCGAAATTGTTTTTTATGTATCCGCGCCTGGCAACGATTATAATGAATATATGAAAGTTCAACAGGGAATTAACTATGAGATATTTAAGAAATTCGAAGAGTTAAAAATTGACTTTGCTTATCCTACGCAGACATTACACATATCAAAAGAATAATTTTTTACTTAGTCTGATCTCTTCTCAAAATAGAAATTATGTATATTTGAAATTGCAATTCTTTTTCCAACTCTACCCCTATCAGCAATATAGTTTTCAAGATCTTTAAGCTGAAACTTAGATCTTTTATTTTTTACACTAATCAGAGTTATACCATCATCAGGGTTTAGTGTTTTTGCATCAACTATTTCACCAGTTTTAACTCTTTGAAAGATAATACCAGAACCTTGAGTCATTCTTTTTAATTCCATATGGTTAAAAATCAGAAGATTACCCAAGCTATTAAACATTGCAATATGCGAACCCTTAATTGGAAATACAAGCTTCAAATAATCTTCTGTATTTGTAAATCTCATAACTCTCTTTCCATTTTTTGTTGAGGAAAACATTTTCGTTTGCTCGACAATAAGACCTTTCCCACAAACAGAAAGCATTACTAATTCTTGATTACTACAATCATCTAATATTAATTCTATAATTTGTTCATCCGAAACTAGATTGATGAACCGCCTTATTGGCTGATAATCAATCAAACTCAAGTTTACCTTATCTAAATATAAGCTGTAAGCCTTCCCATAATTTGAAAACAAAAGAACCCTATCATTACTATAAAGTCTGTGTAGATATTTGATACTATCACCATCTTTAATTTTTATTTCTTGATTTTCGATCTCATGTCCTGAAAATGTTTTTAACCAACCTTTGTTTGTTAAAACCAGAGTAATTGGGCTTACTACTTGATCAATTTTATACTCATTAGCTGTTCCATCTTCAAAACCAGTTAGCCGAGTGCCCATCTTCTTTAAGTATGCATTGTCGTGAAATCGATTTTGTAAATGAATTATCTGATTTATCATTTCATTTTTTTGCTTGATTTTGGAACCAAGTAGTAATTTTATTCCATTCCGCTCCTTCATAAGATTTTTTAGATCCTTCTTTATCACAAGCTCTTCCAATTTTCTCAGAGACCTCAACTTCATATCCAAAATTGAATCGGCTTGCCTTTCTGATAATTCAAAGGCAGTTATTAAATCATTTTTTGGATTATCACTATTACGTATAATTGATATAACCCGGTCCATATTCAAATAAACAACCAGATAACCCTCAAGATTGTGAATCCTATTTTCTGCTCTTTCTAAATAATATTGATTACTTTTTATCAACATCTCATGTCTATGATCTAGCCATTGCTCTAGGATGTTCTTTATACTTAGAACTTTTGGCACCTTATTATCACCATCTTGTAGAACATTCATATTAATGGATAGGCTAATTTCGAGATCAGATAATTGAAATATCTTACTCATTAATTGCTTTGATGTAATGTCCTTATTTTTAGGTTTTATTATTACGCAAACCTTTTCATCCGACTCGTCACGAATATCTGATATCTCCGGTATACTTTTATTTATTACGCAGTCAGCGAGTTTCTCTATTAATTTTGACTTTTGAATGCCAAAAGGAATTTCCGTTATTTTTATAGAGTAACTGCTTTTATCTTTTATTTCTTCCCATCTACATCGTAATTTTATTGTTCCGCGTCCCTTTGAATATATTTCGTTAATTTCTTCTCTACTACTCATAATAAGTCCACCTGTTGGGAAATCAGGGCCAAAAAAATCACTCATTAATTGCGAATCAGAAATGTCCCTATTTTCTATCAGCTTATGAGCCATATTTAAAATTTCTAAAATATTATGGGGTGGAATATTTGTGGCCATACCGACTGCAATTCCACTGGAACCATTTGCAAGTAAATTTGGAAATGAAGATGGGAAAACTCTAGGTTCAAATTCTGACTCATCATAATTACCAACAAAATCAATAGTCTTATCATTCATTTTTTCCATAATTAGCTCAGAAATATAAGTAAGCCTCGACTCTGTATATCTCATAGCCGCTGGATTATCTCCATCTATATTTCCAAAATTACCTTGCCCCTGAATCAGGGGATATCTATGGGAAAAATCTTGAGCTAGTTTAACAAGAGCATCGTAAACAGCTTGTTCACCGTGAGGATGATATTTTCCAATCACATCCCCAACAACCCTCGCACATTTTTTAAATGAGTTTTCAGATCCAAGCTTCAACTCAGACATTGCATAAAGTAATCTTCTGTGCACAGGTTTTAATCCATCTCGAACGTCAGGCAGAGCTCTGTCCGTGATTGTTGATAAAGCATAGGATAGATACTTTTCCTTTAGAACGTCCACAAAATCAGATTTTATTTTAATTTCTTTATTTACTGTCAAAGACTCGGTCTCACTTTAATTGTTATTAAGTAATTTATAGAGACTATCACGAAAAGTAGTTATTTTTAATTCCATTGGGTTATACAAGTCTTGTTTAAGAAAGAATTCTGTTAATAAAAGACCTTTAACTAAATCATTTTTATTTGATTTATAATCGCCTAGGAGGAAAGAGGGAATTTCTAATAATTTATCTTTGTATGGATCCCCGATAATTTTTGAGACAGCTCTTCGTGATTTTGGAGACACATACTTTAAATCATTTTTTGTTCTAGTTACTGCACATTCAGAGAAGTCAACCCCATAGCCCAGTTCTTTTAAGAAAAATAATTCCCACTTTATAAAATTTTCAATGATTTTTGTATCATCACATGAAAGATCAAGCGTGTTTTCTGTAAGGTAAAAAATATTACTGAATATTTCCCTTTCAGGTAATAATTTTAGATGCGGAATCATATTCTGTAATACAATAATTGCAATTTTGTTTATCATTAACATATGGGATCTTGAGGTAGCTAGTTCGCAATTAAAAACACCCAAATGTTCTGATAATCGAGCACGCCAAATCAGATCAAGTGTGTTTCCTGGCTGCAGAAGGGCCTTATTGTTTTTTGACTGATACCCCCTGACTAACCCCATGTGTCTACCGTGATTCTCAGTTATAACTTCGAGTAGGCCAGCACTTTCACCGTATTTTTTTATTGAAATTATAATACCCGTGTCTTTAAATTCCATTAAATAGTCTTTCCTAAGTTATATTTAGAACTAATACTGATTTTATGAAATGCTAGAAATATAATTATTTTTTCTAAGCTTTATATATAAAAATAGATGCACCGTCTTATTTAAATAACTCTCAATATCAAGTCTAGACTCTATTGATATTTTTTTTATCTTTTCACCATTTTTTCCAAGCAATATTTTCTTGTGATTATTAGCTGTGACATAAATATTTTGATGAATCTTAACAACATTCTTACTTTTTTCATTCCAATTCTCGGTTTCAATGATTATTGAATATGGAATCTCCTTATGAACATATTGGTAAATTTTCTCCCGAGTGAATTCTTCAGCGATTGATCTATCAGATATATTGGTTGAAATTTCTTTTGGATAAATCCAGTCTCCAATTGGAATTTTATTTTTAACGTCGTCAATGAGACCAACTACTCCATCATATTTGAGGGCTGAAATGAGATGGATATTGCTTGCACCATTCTTGACTTTTATTACATCTATTAAATTTAATAACCTCTCTTTATCAACGAGATCTATTTTATTTATTACTACTACTAATTCTATCTTATTATCACTTATCTCTTTGAGAAGAGATAGCGACTCTTCATTCATATCTTTTGTCGCATCGTGGACAAATATTATTACATCAGCCAGATCAAGACTTTTCCATGCTTCTCTTACTAAGTTTTTTTCTTTTTGTTTGCTTGGCTGAAATATACCTGGTGTATCAATAAAAATGACCTGAGAGTGGTCCTTTGATAATATTGCTTGAATTTGCGTTCTAGTTGTCTGAACTTTATGAGTAACAATTGATATCTTCTTCAGCACTATTGCATTTAAAAGAGTTGACTTGCCGACATTTGGTAAGCCTATAATTGCAACATATCCACATTTAGTGCTACTTTTCATAATTTAACACATATTCACTTAAAAGGGCATTCGATGCGGCTTTCCTCTCAGCTTGTTTTTTTGTTAAGCCTAATCCTTCAATTTCGAATTCGGCGTTTATTACAACCTTTATGATAAATTCTGGACTATGGTCTGGTCCAGATTTCTCAACTTGATTATATAATGGTAGATTAAAACCTTTACTCTGACACCATTCTTGGAGTTTGGTTTTAGGGTCGATTGGAGGAGTTTTTTCTTCTGACAGATATTTGTCCCAATGCTGAGATACAAATTCAAAAACATATGTGTGGCCTTTATCAAGATATATAGCAGCAATAATTGCCTCAAGGGTATCTGCTAATATAGTATTTTTGTTTCTACCTCCCGCCTTTTCTTCATTGTAACTCAGAATTATGTGCTCCCCTATATTTATTTCTTTCGCAATTTTAGCCAGAGTTTCTTCATTCACCAAAGTATGCATTCTCCTTGTGAGATCACCCTCAGATTCTTTGGCGAATTTATGAAAGAGAATATCAGCAATTACTAGGCCAAGAATTCTATCCCCTAAAAACTCTAACCTTTGGAATTTTAAATTTTTTTTCTTTGAATTATTTGTATGAGTGAGGGCGTCTTTTAATAATCCAAGATCATCGAATCTATATGATATGTCCACAAAAAGTTTTTTATTATCTATCATAGTTATCTTATTTTATTAAAAACTCTATCAAGTCTATATTTCTTATGCCATTGCCATATTTTCCAGAGAGGGATTGATCTATCAGATGAAAAGAATAAAAACTCAGCTCTACCAATTAAATTCTCGTATGGCACATACCCAACTTGTTCTATAAAACGTGAGTCTAGCGAGTTATCACGATTATCACCCATCATAAAATAGTGATTTTCTGGAACTATATAAGTACCGGTATTATCGCCAATACTTTCACTATCTAAATTAAGTATCACATATGATTTGTCCTCAATACTCTCTATCAAAACTTTATCTGGATTATAATATTTATAATGCTTATAATCTGTTTCAAACAATGATTGATCTAGTGGTCGATTATTTACATAAACGACTCCTTCTAAAACTTTTACAGTATCACCCGGCAAGCCAATTATTCTTTTTATATAGTCAATACTTGTATCTTTAGGCAGCCTAAAGACAGCAACATCTCCCCTTGTTGGTTCCCTACCAAACAAACGGCCGCTGATAATATTGGGAGAAAATGGGATGGAATATTTTGAATAGCCATATGAGTATTTTGAAACGAACAAATAGTCCCCAACCAATAAATTTGGTAGCATAGAGCCAGATGGTATTGTAAATGGTTGCAGTAGGAACGTCCTGATAAAAAAAGCAATTAAAATTGCAGATATTATCGTTCTTAAGTTATCTTTAATTATATTTTTTTTCTTCTCATCCATAACTTCACATTTCGGTCGTTATTATCACTGTTGCCTGAGCGTATGGATATTCATCTGTAATACTTAAATCAACTTTGCCAATTGCAAACTGTGGAATTAAGAAATCTAATCTTTTTTTTGCACCATTATGCAAAAATATTTCAGGCTTACCATATCGATTATTTAATATTTCAATATCCTTCCAATATACCCCTTTTCGAAATCCTGTTCCAAGAGCCTTGGAACAAGCTTCTTTCGCAGCATATCTTTTAGCATACGAGTTAGCACTAAGTATTCTACTCTCACACTTTGCAACCTCTTGATCAGTAAATACTCTAACTTTAAATCTTGATTTAAATCTATCTATCGTTTTTTCAATTCTTTTAATATCTATAATATCTGTACCAATACCAATAATCATAATATTCTCTATTTTCTCGCATTATTAATAATAGCTCGCATTCTTTTAATAACACAATCTAGACCATCAAAAACTGATTCACCTATAATAAAGTGACCAATATTCAACTCCATTAGTACTGATATTTTTGATATGACTTCAGTTGTCTCATAGTTTAAGCCATGGCCTGCATGGACCTCTAAACCAATATCATATGCATAATTTGCGATATCATTGATTTTTGATAACTCTTGCTGATAACTGTTTTTATTTTTATTGTAAATTTCAGCAAATGTTCCGGTATGAATTTCAACAATATCCGCCCCAAGTTCCATTGCCTTTTCAATATATTTTTTATTTGGATCAATAAAAAGTGAAACCCGAATCTCATTTTCTTTTAATTTTTCAATACAATTTTTAATTCTATCATAATGAGAATCTATATCTAATCCACCTTCAGTTGTTACTTCTTGCCTTTTTTCGGGAACTAAACAACATGCATGTGGTTTGTGCTTAATCGCTATATTTAGCATCTCAATTGTAGGCGCCATCTCTAAATTTAATGGAAGACCAATATCTTCTATTAATCTGGCTATATCTTTGTCACTTATATGCCGCCTATCTTCTCTTAAATGGGCCGTAATACCATCTGCCCCCGCTTGATAAGCTACGTGTGCTGCCTTTAGTGGATCAGGATGTATACCACCTCGAGCGTTTCGAATTGTCGCAACATGGTCAATATTTACACCTAATCTGAGATATTTATTGTTCATTTTTATTTTAGATCTCTACTTCCGGGTTTTGTGACAGGGATCGCTTGTAGCCACTCAGGAATATCTTGTTTTTTGTACGTTTCAATTTTAAGTTGAGTTAGTGACACAAGCTCAACCCCTAAATCTGCATTCCCCATTGATCTATCTACTAGACAACTAGCACCAATGACATTATTACTATAATTGTTAATTGCTGATATACACTCTCGAGAGGATAAACCTGTAGTGATAATATCTTCCACCATAAGGCATCTGGCATTAGGACTTATGTTAAAGCCTCTTCGTAAACAAAATTCACCGTCTACTCTCTCAAAGAAAACAGCAGGTACACCTAACTGCCTTGCAATTTCGTAGCCAACAATAACACCCCCCATTGCAGGAGAAGCAACAACTTCAATATTATTAATTTTTTCTTTAATTTTTTTTACTAGGGCCTGGCATAGTATATTCGCAATTTCTGGATACATCATAACTCTTGCACATTGAATATATTTAGCAGAGTGCAAGCCTGAACTTAATATAAAGTGTCCTTCCAATAGAGCCTCAGCTTCTATAAATTTATTTAAGATTTCGCCATGTTGCATCGTATACCTCTATCCTAATCCATAACTCTTACAACTCTATGAACAACTGGAAGCTTTCTAACTGAGCTAATCATGAGATTCAAATGCGACAAATTATAAACACCAAGATCTATATCCAACTTGTAAAAATCACTTGAGCGTGAAACTAATTTTAGGTTCTCAATATTTGCGTTTGAGAGACCAATTGCTCTTGATATTTTTGCCAAAGCACCAACTTGATTCTTACAGTCAATCATTATTCTTGCTGTAAATCTCTCTGTTAAACTATTATCTATATCCCAAGTTAAATCTATATATGAATTGACATCTTTACCATGTTTATTCAGGTTCTTAGACTGTTTGGAATATATTATTATACCAGAGTCGCTATCTAATATCCCAAAGATCTTATCTCCAGGGACTACCCTGCTATCTTCAGCAAATCTAAAAGGAATATTTCTATCAAAACCTCGAACAGGAATACTTAATCCATTGACCTGAATATCATTTTCTAAATTCATTTCTTCAGAATTATCTATAATCTTTAATTTAGCAAATGCTTTTAATATCATTTCGTGATTGATTTCGCCCCTACCAACCTTGCTATAAAAATCATCAATTGAATTTAACCCAAACCTTGAACAAAAATCCTTCATGTTATCTATCTTTTTTACTTTTGCATAAACTTTAATATGCTTATCTAATATTTCTTTACCTAATTCTGAATACTGATTCTTGATTTTTTCCTTATTAATTCTTCTTATTGCTAATTTAGCTTTTCCAGTCATAGCAATTTTTTCCCAAGCCATTGGAGGGAGCGATTTATCATCCGTAATTATTTGTATTTCATCCCCATTTAATAGTTCTGTGTAGAGGGGTGAATTGATACCGTTAATTCTGCACCCAATACACTTCATTCCAATATCCGTATGTACCTCAAATGCAAAATCAATTGGCGTGGCACGAGGCGGCAAAGCAATAATTCTACCTTTTGGCGTAAAGCAAAAAACTTGATCTTGAAATAACTCTAATTTTGTATTTTCAAGAAAATCTTCTGAGCTTTCCCCCTGTTCTAACATTTCTACCAAATCTTCTAACCAAGGGTAAGTATGTTTTTCTTTATCTAAACTCTTATCTTTATAATTTCTATGTGCTGCAACACCCCTTTCTGCAACATCGTGCATTTCACTTGTTCGAATTTGTAATTCTATTCTGTTATTCTCTGGACCTAAAATGGTTGTATGTATAGATTGATAATCATTTATTTTTGGAGTTGATATATAATCTTTAAACCTACCTGGTATAGCATTCCATTTTTGGTGCACAATACCAATAATCCTATAACAATCATCTATTGAATTTAAAATTATCCGAAACCCATAAATATCAGATAGTTGCTCGAGTGAGATTGATTTCCTCTCCATCTTATGCCAAATTGAATATGGCTTCTTTTCTCTGCCCTCAATTGAGAATTCTATTTTATGCTTCAAAATTTCTTTTGATAATTCTTTTTGTATTCCTGAGATCAAATCACTCGAGTCGGCTGCAAGAGAATGAAGCTTTTCTAATATAACCTTTCGCGCTTTTGAATTTATGACTTCAAAAGATAATTCTTCAAGTTCTTCTTTCAAAGACTGAATACCTAGTCTACCGGAGAGTGGTGCATAAATTTCAATAGTTTCTTTTGCAATAACTAATCTTTTGTCTTGGGGTAAGTAATTAATAGTACGCATATTATGCAATCTATCTGCTAGCTTTACAATCAATACGCGAACATCATTTGACATTGCCAAAATAAGTTTTCGAAAATTTTCAGCCTGCTCTGCTTCTTTAGTAAATAAATTTAATTTTCCAATTTTAGTTAGACCATCTACTAAATCTGCTATTTCGACTCCAAATTGTTTTTTAACCTCGCCAAGCGTTAAATCAGTATCTTCAATTGTATCATGCAAAAGAGCAGTAATAATTGTTGAGTCATCCAGCTTATATTCTGTCAGAATTTTTGCTACTTCTAATGGATGTGAGATATAAGGATCACCTGATATTCTTTTTTGATTCTGATGAGCATTTTCAGCTAAACTAAAAGCTTTATTTATTAAAACTTTGTTTGTCGAGGGATTATATTCGCAAATACTATCAATTAGCTGATTTTCAGTTAGCATTTAAATACCATAAAATGTAGATTATATAGTATTATATTTATAGTAGGTGAAAAGTTAAATAAAAAAATTAAATCCTCGGGGGTTTATAACCGCTATCTGCTGCAATAGCTTTTTCCATGCCCCTTAGCAATTCTTCCTCGGACATTCTTTCACTATCTTCTTCAATCTGATCAACATTATCACCAAAGATATTTGTATCTAGGGGTTCTACTGATGGAGCGGCATCATCTTCTGGTTCGTCAACTTCCACATGTTTCTGAAGTGAATGTATAAGCTCTTCTCGAAGATCCTCCGGGGTAACTTGACTATCAGCAATTTCCCTTAATGCAACAACTGGGTCCTTATCATTATCCTTAGGTATAGTAATTTCAGCACCTCCAGCTATCATTCTAGCGCGATGACTTGCTACTAAAACTAAATCAAATCGGTTCGCAACTTTTTCAATACAATCTTCGACTGTAACTCTTGCCATTAATAAACTCCTTGTTATTGTAATAGTTATATATATTTAGCCAAATAAGCAATGTAAAAATCATAAAATAGCAAATTATAGATTATTTTTCATTAATCTCTGCTTACTTCTATCCCAATCTCTTTGCTTTTCTGTTTCACGCTTATCGAAAATTTTCTTTCCCCGAGCTATTGCTATCTGTAATTTTGCGATACCAGTACTATTAAAATATATTTTGAGGGGTATTATGGTAAGACCTTTCTGATCAACTAAACCTTGTATTTTTTTTATTTCTCTTTTGTGAAGTAATAATTTTTTTATACGCCGAGGATTATGTTTTGATTGGCTACTATTTTTATACTCATCAATATGTAAATTATGAATTAAAATTTCATCCTTTTCCGATGCCGCATAAGTATCAGTAATATTAACTTTGCTTGATCTTAGAGATTTTACCTCTGAGCCTGTTAATATAATCCCAGCTTCTAAAGTGTCTAATATTTCGAAGTTATATCTCGCTTTTCTATTTTGTGCTAAAATTTTGCTATTTTTTTCAGGCATTAAATAAATGCCTTAGATAAGCTCTGCGAATGCCATCGCTTCTTTTACTGCTTTTTTTGTTCCATCCATTATCTTGACTAAAGGCAGTCTGACAGATTCGCTGCAAAATCCTAATATACTCATACCATATTTAACAGGAGCGGGACTTGTTTCTATAAACAAGGCCTTGTGAAGTGGCGTTAATTTATCTTGTATTTTGAGTGCTTCAATATAATTTTTTTGACCACAAGCCAATTGAAAGTCTGAGCAAAGCTTAGGAGCAATGTTAGATGTAACGGATATACAACCATGACCACCATGGGCCATTAAGGCAAGTGCAGTCATATCTTCACCTGATAATTGGATAAAATCTTGACCTAAACTATGGCGTTGCAAGCTTACCCTCGAGATGTCAGCTGTTGCATCCTTAATTCCAATTATTTTGTCTAATTTTGCCAGTCTGGATAAAGTTTCAACTGACATATCGACTACACATCTACCAGGTATGTTATATATAATGATTGGGATTTGTGAAATATCATTTAATTTTTTGAAATGTGCATATAAACCTTCTTGGGTAGGTTTGTTGTAGTATGGAGTGACAACAAGTGCTGCATTAGCACCAACAGAAGAAGCATGTTGTATAAAATCGATGGCTTCGTCGGTATTATTTGAGCCCGCACCCGCAATGATAGGAACACGATTTGAAACAGCGTCTATACAAATTTCTATAACCTTTTTATGTTCTGCATGAGATAGTGTAGGTGACTCACCGGTAGTTCCAACAGGAACAAAACCATTTGTTCCCTGTTCAATTTGCCAGTTAATATGTTTTATTAGACTGGTTTCATCAATAGAGTTATCATCCTTAAACGGAGTTACTAATGCTGTAATAGAACCACTAAACATAATTTATTTCCAATGTCATTATTTAATATTAATATATCAATAATTAACAATAAATACAATTTTATAAAAATAAATCAATGCACTTAAAAAATCGAAACAAATTTTATTTCACTTGCTCTTATTCGGTTTTTCAAATGGCGAGTATTCTTTTTTTTCTATTTATTGGATTTACTCTATTTAATTCATCCAATTCACTTGCCAAGACAGAATTATTTCCTTTATTGAAACCCACTCATTACGCTTTAACTGGTGAAAATCTAAGCATACCTAAAGATAAAGCAGAAAATTTGAAGATTATGAGTATTACCAAGGATGATTATGCTGAATTTTATGAAATCTTTAAAAATATAAATAATAACAAATATACTGATAAAGAAATTTCAAACTTAGTAAAAAAATATAACTACTCAAATGTATTAACACATAAAATTATTAGCTGGTATTTACTACGATCTAACGAAACGATGCCAGAATTATCTGAAATGCATCATTTTCTTGTGAATAATCAAGATTGGCCTGACACAAAAAAAATAAGGAAGAAAATTGAGAATTATATAATAATGGGTCCTATTGAGGATGAATTTGTAGTTGATTATTTTAAGACCTTTCCACCATTGAGTGGAGATGGTTATTTAGCCTACTCAATAAGTAAATTTAAATCTCAAGAATATAAAGAAGCAAAAGAGTTCTATGACTACGCATGGCATATGATGAAAATTACAGCTGAAGCAAAACAAAGTTTTATTAATTATTGTAAAATTTGCATATCAAGAGATGATAATATTAAAAGATTTGACAGAATGTTATATCTAGGAGACTTAAATGAAATAGATGAAGTATCGAAATTCATTGGCACTGAGTATGAAAGCCTTGCAACTATTGCTAGAAATTTAAAAAATAAAAAAAATGTAATAGCTAATGATTTTTATAAAATTGAGAGCTATTTTAAAAATAACTCATCATTTCACTACTTAAAAATCAATTGGCTTAATAAAAAAAATAATACGAAAAAAACATATGAATATTTTAATAAATACAAAAATACTTTAACTATAAAAAACCCAACATTATGGGGCGTACAAGCAGAGATTCTTGGGCGTTCTTTAATAAAAGAAAAAAAATATCGAGAAGCCTATGAAGTTATGAGTTTAAGGAATACAGAAGAAAATCAAATTTTTTCAAACCTTGAATTTTTAAAAGGATGGATATCGTTACGTATATTTAATGACACATTTAGATCAACAAGTCATTTCAAAAAAATATATGAATTATCTCCATCAGACGATAATATGTCCATGGCACTCTATTGGATTGCTGAGAATTATTCTATCATAGGAGATCCCGATGAAGAAATCCGCTACCTCAGCGAGTCCGCTATATTTAGTGATACATTTTATGGACTTATTTCGCTAGATAAATTGAATAGAAATAATAGATCTCTTCTCATCATAGATGACCATGATCAACCAAACCCGCAAGAAAATATAGATTTAGAGAAAATAATTGCAGTTGAATTACTTGTTGCTATTGACAAAAAATACCTTGCCGCCAAATTCATTAATAAAGTGTTTGAAGATGATAAAAATTATAATTATGCTAATTACTTAGCAAATCTTGCTAATTTGAAACATTTACCCCAAACTTCAATAAAAATAGCAAAAAAGACAGGGGTCGATAGAATAAAAATAAATCACTTATATCCAGTAGTTGATTTTCCCATAAACGGTACAAAAGAAGAAACAAAATACTCACCTAAAGAATTGATCTATTCCATAATCAGACAGGAGAGTGAGTTCTCATCTGAAGCTGTAAGTTACTCAGGCGCCATAGGTATGATGCAGATTATGCCAGATACAGCTAAAATGTTGTCAAGACAAGAAAAATTAAAATATGATCTGAACAAAGTACTCGAGGACTCATCCTATAATGTTCAGCTTGGAAGTAGATATATATTTGATTTAGTTAAAGAGTTTGACGGATCCTACATACGAGCTATTAGTTCCTATAACGCGGGACCAAATCGGATTAAACAGTGGAACAAAAATAATACCACAGATAATGTTCTTGACTGGATTGAATTAATCCCCTTTAAAGAGACCAGATATTATGTAAAAAATGTCCTTAGAAATGTTCAATTCTATCGAATTTTGTTGAATAGAGAAGATAATAAATTTAATATCCTAGATGATCTTGAGAGGGGAACTGCCTCAGAAGATTCATAATTGATAAATGGAGAGGTGGCCGAGTGGCTGAAGGCGCTCCCCTGCTAAGGGAGTATACGAGAGATCGTATCGTGGGTTCGAATCCCACTCTCTCCGCCATTAAGTGTTGAAAATTATGAAGTCAGTTATCGGCCATAAATAAATTAGAAAGAATTCTTGATGTCAACTGACAGTTTACTCAAAAATAGAAATTTTGTATTTTTTCTATCAATTCGATGGTTTTATTCTGTGGCAATTCAGTCCATTACACTGACTGTGGGTTGGCAAGTTTATATATTAACAGGGAACCCACTTGATCTTGGTCTAATCGGATTAGCCCAAGTATTTCCAATATTCTTATTCATATTACCCTCAGGTGTAATAGCAGATAAATTTGATAGAAAAATAGTTATATGCCTATGCACTATTGTGCATTTACTTGTTGCAGTCTATTTACTATATTATTCTCTTTCAGGTCCAACTAGTATCTGGCCAATTTTAATTGCTTTATTGGTTCATGGAACAGCCAGAGCCATGTACCAGCCAAGCCTTTCAGCAATTTTGCCTAATATTGTTGAGAAAAAAGTCTTTCCAAATGCAACAGCTTATAATTCATCAGTGGGCAAATTAGGTCATTTAATTGGACCGCTCATAAGTGGAGTAATTATCTCTTTTTACGATACTAAAGTTTATATTTTTGCAATTATTTGCTTTGCAATATCTACAATATCAACATTATTTCTAAAGAACCCAAAAAATCCTAATAATCTGAAATCAGTGTCCCTATCAGTTGTCATCAGTGGATTTGTTTATGTATGGAAAACAAGATTAGTTCTTGGAACAATGTCTATTGATTTATTTGCTGTCTTGTTCGGAGGCATAATGGGAATGCTTCCAATTTTTGCAATAGATATCTTAAAGATTGGACCAGAAGGCTTAGGCCTACTTAGAACAATGCCTGCTGTGGGTGGTGTATTAACTGGAATTCTTCTCACGCAACTACCTCCAATAAATAATGCAGGGAAAAACTTACTCATTTCCATGACAATATTTGGAATTGCCACAACTATATTTGCTCTATCTTCGATCTTATGGCTTTCTTTGCTGATGCTTTTCATTTACGGTGCGGCAGACATGGTAAGCGTCTATATAAGGCAAACTATTATACCTATAATTACACCGGATAATATGCGCGGAAGAGTTGGTTCTGTGCATTCAATAGCAACCAATAGCTCCAATGAGATAGGCGATCTTCGTGCAGGAATAACTGCAAGTTTTATTGGAATTGTTCCTTCAGTTTTTATTGGTGGAATGATGACAATAGGAGTCAGTTTACTCTGGTCAGTTATATTTCCTGAGCTTAAAAAAGTAAAAAAAATGGAGAATTTATAGCGTGATATCTCAAACTAATCAATTTTGAGAACATCTTCTAACTTGATAATAAATTGATCCTTATAATTTGGATCTAAATAGAACTCATAGCCAATGTTTTTTATTTGTTCAGGGTGATCAGCTGCAGATACTAATACCCATGCACCTTCATTATTTGGATCACTATATACTTCTAGGGTAATGGAATAATTATCCAAAGTTGTAATCACAATATTTGTATCTGGGGATCTGTTGTATGACACTCTCTCCCTCATATCTCTGAATTCAACTTTCAAGAATTTTCTTAATACGCTTCGGAGACCAATAGAAGTCCTAGTTTCAATCCCAGATAAGAAATCGATCATTTTGAATTGATTATTATCCATGGGATCTCGTCCAAACTTTAATGGAGTTCTATCCCCCCTAGATACATCAAGCATCATTATATCATCAGGAACAAGATCAAAAAGGCGTGTGCTAATCCAATTTTTTACACCATCGGAGGCATTTAAATTAGCAGAAACGAGCCATGTCTCATTGGTATCTGGTTTTCGTAAGTAAACTCCAAATTCACCAATTTTATTCAGGTTTAACTTCCTTTTCCCAACTATCACAGAAGCGAGAACATTATTATCATCATTATATAGCTGCATTAAATAAGATTTTGCATTTACAGAACTCGGATTTTCTAGATGCAGTTTTGCAAACAAATGCTCTCTTTGAGTTTTAGGTTCAATTTTAATCGCATTTGAGGCAGCGATCAAATTTGTTTTTACCTTATTATTATCAGCTGGAAAATTATCTTTATTTTTCAATAGCCATTCATCATCTTTTCTAACTATTTCAAAAGATTCACCTGATTGTGATATTTTTATAAGTGAGACTTCATTAATTTTATCTTTTAATCCCGGAAAATATAATTCTCCGGTTGAGATTTTTTTATCCCATGATGGGTTATTAAGTCCTGTCATTATAACTAAGAATAAAAAGATAGCTGCAATTAAAGCGAGAGCTAGTGATAATTTTCTTGGCATTTAATTTTCTCCCCGACCACGAGCTCTACTCGTAACATATTTTCTTATTGCCCAGTAAATAATTCCAAATGCAAAAAATATAAATGGAATACCAGCCATATTTGTAACCTTGATTAAAGAATTGAGTGTTTCTAATTCTTGAGCAAGTTGTAGTTTTATAGATCTCAATTCTTTCTGAACGCTTTGCGCCTTTTCACGGAAATCATTAAATGCATCGAGATCATTTTGCCCTAACATTACAGATCCCCCTGCTTTCTGTTCAAGGTCTTTCATTCGGTTCTGTATAGCGGACATTTCATTATATAGGGAGCGTTCTTTTTCCCTAAAAACTCTCTCCGATTCCAATTGAAGATTGTTAATAAGAACAAACGGTCTATCCATAACACCGCGTGACCTCAATGAAGCAAGAGATGATGCATCACTCAGGTTTTCAAGAGCATTTACAACAAAAGCAGCATTATTTGCAAATGGTGTTAGAAGTTCTTCTGCAAAATAATCCTTAACATTAACCCAGAATTGGTCTTCCAAAAAGTCAACATCCGACACGATAATGGCATTCACTGTGCCTTGTTCAGTATGGGATTCTTTATTATAACTTTGAATATTATTTTGATCCAGCAAGCTCAAAACTGAGTACGCATCACCTTTTATTCGCACGGATAAATTATAATTAGTTTCGGAGGCCTTGAAGTCTCGTAATAGTTTATTCAAATCAGGATTATCACTAACATTATCTTTAGAGATCAACATCGATTGTTTACTTGTAGAAATAATACTAGTTATATCTGTAGTTGCGCCAGGTAACTCTTCGATAGCCCCTGCCGTAGTTAGATTAAGAAGGTCTATACCACTTACAATCGGGTCTTGCTGATTTATATATTTTTTTGTTACACCTAAGAGGGCTAGATAATTATTGTATACTCTTTCGCCTCTATCTCCTACTTGAGCAGGCCTTGCTAACTCCAAATCTCCTGCTACTAGGTCCGGTATTATCCTGACGCCCCATTTTTCAAGAAGATAGTCTAATTTTCGATCATACTCAATACCTGCAGCAACAGTGACATTTGGGTCTAGAGCAATCAATATATTACCTCCATTCAATGCAAATTGATCTATGGCATAAATTGCTTGATCTGAGAAATTTAATGGTTGTATAACTAATAGAGAATCCAAATCTTCTGGAATTGTCGTCAACTGTTTACTATCCTCATTATAATCAAGCAATGTAACTACATCAAAAAATTCGTTTATTTGCCCCATAACTCTCCATGGCTGGACAGCACCACCTTGATTATCAAGGACACCATCAATTCCTAAACCCGTAATAAATCCAACTTTTGGTTTTGTTTCTTTAGAAAGAGAAAAAATACTCGACGTTATGTCATATTCTAGAAATTCTTCTCTTTCAATATCCATAAAAGGTATAACCTCAACGTCACCAGATGAGTTATAAGCTCTTATTCCAAAATAACCATACTCACCAGACTCATTAAGAGGTATACCTCTTATATTATCAGCAAGAGCTAGCTCCTCAATTTCTGTGAATGGTTCCGGGTTATACATTGTGAAAATTATTTTCCCGCCAGATAAATCCTGATATCTTTTCATGAGAGTTTTTATTCTATCAGCAAATAATTTAAAAGGAGGGTAATTTTCACCAAGCCTGTCAGTAAAATAAAATCTTATATTTATCGGCTCATCTATCGACTGCAGTGTATCGATTGTACCAGATGATATGGTGTACATCTTCTCTTCTGTCAAATCTAGTCTTTGCGAATTTATATAGTTGTTAACAATAGTATTAAAACAAACCATTATAACGATAGCGCTTATGACACCTAACCATGTATATATTTGAGAATTTTTACTAATCATTACAATAACCTATGAAGCTTTCTTGACATCAATTATTATTATATTTATGAATAACCAGAATATAATTGATGAGAGATAAAAGAATAAACTTCTCATATCAATTATACCTTTTACAAATTCATAAAAATGGTCTAGAGAGCTCATTGAACTAAAAATTACTATTATATAATCGGGAACAAAACCCTCAATTGCCTTTGTAACTGTTTCAACACCACTCATAACAAACAAGAAACATGCAGCAGTACTGATTACAAAAGCAATCACTTGATTTTTAGTCATAGCAGATAAAGCAGAACCGATTGCTAGAAATTGCCCAGCCAACAGCCAGCTACCTAAATAGCTGGATAATATGACTCCATTATCAGGGTTGCCTAATATATTCACTGTTACCCATATTGGGAAAGTAAGAACAAGCGCAATAGCAATCATTAGCCACGCAGCTAGATACTTTCCAATTACAGCTTCAAAAGAATTAATTGGCAAAGTCATTAACAGTTCTATGGAACCTGTTTTTCTTTCCTCGGCCCAAAGCCTCATTGAGATAGAGGGGACAAGTAAGACAAGAAGCCATGGATGACTCTCAAAAAATGGAAATAAATCTGCTTGTCCTCGCTCAAGAAATGCTCCTAGATAAAATGTAAAAGCTGCAGTTAGCCCACAAAAAATAGATATGAATATATATGCCAAAGGCGTTGAAAAGTAGCCCTTTGTCTCCCTTTTTAAAATAATATATATATTTCTAATCATATTTAAATTTCACACTGTCAATTTTCTGAAAGCCTCATCTAGACCAATGTGGTTTTGATGAAGATCACTTATTGGTAGTCTATTATCTGCAATAACCTTTGCAATTTCGGTTAAAATAATCCTATTTTCTTTTGGATAAACATGCATATTACAGTTTGATTCTGTTTCATTTATAACATCAATTTTGCTAATATTAGGTAACGTTAGCAGATGTCTTTTTAAATCTTCAACATTTTGAGGGCTAACTTTAATTAGAATTGAATTATGATTTTCGACCTTGGATCTTAACTCTGACGAAGAACCATGAAGCACCACATTACCTTTATTTATTAGCAGCACACCCGAACAAACAGCATCCACTTCCTCCAAGATATGTGTTGAAATAATAATAGCTGTTGTGCGTGATATCTCAGTTATTAATTCACGTACATGATGCTTTTGATTTGGATCCAAACCGTCCGTTGGTTCATCAAGTATTAATATTTTCGGCTCATGCATGATAGCCTGAGACATGCCCACTCTTCTCTTATAGCCCTTTGACAATGTGTCAATCTGCTGATGAAGTACATGCTTTATTCGAGCTCTTTCAACTGCTTTATCTATTTGAATAGCTCTTTGCTTTCCATAAAAGCCCCTCACATCAGCTATAAAATTTAAAAAACCAATAGTGGTCATTTCACCATATGCTGGTGCACCCTCCGGAAGATAACCAATTAATTTTTTCGCTTCTTTTGGATTTGCCTCAACACTCACTCCACAAATTGTTGTAGTGCCAGCATCCGCTTTGAGAAAACCTGTTGCCATTTTCATGGTTGTTGATTTTCCTGAGCCGTTTGGCCCTATGAAGCCAAGTATTTCTCCAACACTGACTTTCATTGAGACATTATTTACAGCTTTAAGATCACCAAAACTTTTGTGCAATCCTTCTAGAATTATTTGATCCGACATCACATACTTTCTTGAAATTTTTTTTACTTTCCGATAAACCTTGGTTTTCTTTTCTCCATAAAGGCTTCCCTACCTTCCTTGTAATCCATACTATCAAAGCATTCTTTGGCAAGTTCTTCTAATTTTTTTAAATCCCTTACTTCAGGTCTCAATATATGTTTCACAGTTTCTTTTGAAGCACATACTGTTAAAGGTGCGTTATTCGCGATTTTATTTGCCAATTCAAGCACAGTTGACTCCAATTCATCCTGAGGCACAACATTATTGACCAAACCAATTTGAAGTGCTTTTGACGCATCAAACATGTCTGCAGAGAAAAGTATCATTTTTGCATTTGCTGGACCAACCAGATCTACAAGTTGTCTTAAATTATCGAAGCCATATGCTAAGCCTAATCTTCCGGCAGGAATTCCATATTTTGTATTTTCAGATGCCACTCTAATATCAGCTCCAATTGCAGTTGCAACCCCGCCCCCAACGCAGTAACCTTCAATCATTGCAATTATAGGTTTTTTAAATGCAATCATTGCATCAGTCATCTTCTCGGAGGCCTTAGCATATAGCTTTTCAGCATCAAAGTTATTTCTAATATTTTTAAATTCTGAGATATCTGCACCAGATATGAATGCCTTCCCACCGCTACCTCTAATGATCATTACTCTTACTTGAGGATCATTATCAAATTCTTCAAAAACCTTTGTCATCTGCTCTCTCATTGCAAAAGAAATAGCATTACGCCTCTCTGGATTATTTATTATCATCCAGCCGATGGAGTTATCTTTGCGGAATAAAATCTGGTCTTTATTTGAATTCATTATCTTTTATTGCCTAGAAAATTATAAATATTTATTAAACTTTTTCTCAGAAAATTAATTAATAAAATTGACTATATCACTTCTTTCTTAACTAAGTCTTTAATTACTTCTTCCTCGATACCGAATTCTATGAGAATTTCTTCAGTATGTTGTCCTAAATCAGGAGCTGGATGTTCTAATTGCTCGGGCTGCGCAAAATCTGAAAAGTTTAGAGGTTGTCGAACAACATCGAGTTCCCCAAGTCTTTTATGTTGAACTTTTCGGACCATATTAAGCTCTTTTACTTGCTCATCTCCAAACATCTGTGCAATATCATTTACAGGGCCACATGGAACACCAACTTTATTGAGTTTATTTATCCAGTGATCTGAGTCATGCTCAATGAGAATTTTGGATATTATTACGTTCAACTCATCTCTATTAGCAAGCCTCGATTCGTCATCAAAGAATTTTGGATTTTCTATTAAATGCTGAGCGTCAACAGCTTCGCAGAATCTAGAGAAAAGCCTATCACCTACTGCACTTACGTTGATTAACTTATCAGATGTCTTGAAACAACCTTGTGGAATCCCAGTCGGATGATTATTGCCGGCCTGCTTAGCTATCTGTTTATTTTGCAGCCATCTTGATGCCTGAAAATCTAACATAAATATTCCAGACTCTAGCAAGGATGTATACACCCACTGACCCTTCCCCGTATTCTCTCGATTGAGAAGAGCAAGAAGAACCCCTTGCGCCAAAAACATACCAGCACATAAATCATTAATTGGTATTCCAACTCTCATTGGGCCATTTTCTGGCTGACCTGTAATAGACATTAAACCTGACATCCCTTGAATTATTTGATCGAGACCAGGTCTCTCTTTGTATGGACCTTCTTGACCAAAACCCGAAATACTTCCGTATATAATTTCTTTATTTGTTTTTTTTATACTATCATAATCAATTTTTAGCCGATGCTTAACGTCTGCTCTAAAATTTTCCAATATCACATCTGCCTTGCTAGCCATTTTTAAAAATAAAGCATGCCCCTCCGGATTTTTTAAATCTAGGGTTAATCCCCTTTTATTTCTTTGTAAATTTTGGAAATCAAAACCATCTCTTTTCCCGGTTACGCTACCACCCTTTTGCCCTGGTTTATTTGGAGGGTTAATTTGTATGACATTAGCGCCCCAATCAGCTAATACTCTTGCAGCAGTTGGCCCAGCTCTGGCTATTGTTAGATCCAATACAGTATATTTTGATAGTGGTAGATTATTTTCCAATTTTTATTACCTCAGTATTAATGATTTTAATTAGTGATCTTTATTTTTTATTGAATATCAAAATTCAGTTATATTCAAAAAACCAAATGATTTCAATAAAGAATGCAATTACCCTAAAAAAAAAATTAACAAATGGTTAATAAAGGGTTGACCTCGAGAAACAGATGATTTAAAACAGATGTTTAGCCTTTTTATTGGGTACTCGAGAATTAACCAATGAAAAAGCTTTATTATTAACCTATAGGGAGGATATAATATGAAATCCACTTCAAGAATCGTGCTTGGTGCCGCTTTTGGCGGACTAGCACTATCAATGGTTTCTACAACTCCAGCTTCAGCTTTAACAGATCTAAACGTTATTACTGCAAACAACGGCTCATGCTCAATTTATGCACAGCACGTTGGACGTTTAACTGGTGCATACGAAGCTAACGGTGTTGAAGTTAACCTACTTAACTCAGAAACAACTATCCCATACGTTGCATTCCTAGATACAGGTGATGCAGAATATGTGATGCTTGACTCTGCACAAGTACTACAAATGGCTAATGCAGGACAACCTGGTTCAGTTGTATACGAAGCTTATAACTTTGCATCTGAAGGTATTGTTGTACCAGCTGATAGCCCAATTCAAGGTCTAACAGACCTACCAGGATCAATTATTGGTCTTGCATCTGACCGTGATGAAATCACAACTCTTATTGCTCTAGACTCTGTTGGTCTAGCTGGCGACGTGATTGAAACTGTTGTTGTTGGTGACGCTGGTCCAGTTATGGTTGACGCTCTTGTGTCAGGCAGAATTGACGGCTTCGCTGGTGGTTCTTCAGACCGTGCAAACATCCAAGCTGGTGGTGTTGCTCTAAGAAACATTACACCAATGGCTGTGTCAGCTAACCCAGGTAACTCATTCGCAATGTGGAATTCCCGCATGGACGAATTAGATACAGCAACTGCTGGTTTCCTACGTGGTTGGGCTATGTCACAACACATGGGTGTTCTTGATACTAAATTTGTTATCAGTGTTTGTGCTGTTGCAACTCCAGAAGTTTTTGAGAATATGCAAACAGGTTCTAACCTAATCAACGGTTCAGTATACATTTATCAACTACGTCGTACTAATAAGTACGGTGAGCCTCGTAACTGGGTATGGGCAGGTATTCAAGGTCCTTACATTGGTCTAGGCGAAATTGATGGGTTTATTGATCCAGCTACATTCGTAGATCATAGATATATCGATCGCGCAAGTGATTGGGATACATATGAAGTTGTAGAAATAATGGAAGCATGGAAAGCTGCTAACCCAGACAAAGTACTTTAATTAAATCTACTTAACTACTTATTAGAAAACCCGAAAGAGTCTCTCTTTCGGGTTTTTTTTTATTAAAAGGATGTTTTACTTATGACTAAAGGTATTGCAATTATCGGATGTGGTCGTATTGGCAGAATAAGAGGGAAAATTGCTTCAGAATTTCCTGGTATATCATGGATTGGCTTATGTGATATAAATGAAAAATTAGGCTATCAGCTTAAGGATGATATCGAAGCAGATTTTTTTACAACAGATTACTCAGAATTGATCACAAGACCTGAAGTTGATGCAGTTATAATAGCAACATCTACATGGAGTCATTTCGAGCCTACCCTCATCGCAATTGAAAATAAAAGAAAGATATTTGTTGAAAAACCATTAACATTAGATGCTAACCAGTCAAGATTTTTAATTTCAAAAATAAAAGAACATAATACGGATGCATGTGTAGGTTATACCCAGAGATTTCGTAGAAAATTTATTTCAGCGAAACAAAAAGTAAGCTCCAATCAAATAGGAGATATTACTTGTGCTGTTACTCGAACTTTCATGAATAGGATGGGACCGATGAATGAACTTCGTTTAACTCAAGATAGAAATTCCCTTACACCGATGGTAGTCTCGGGAACTCATAGTCTAGATATGTCATTATGGCTTATAAATGACCAACCAAAGTCTGTTTATGCCAAATCATCAGATAAGATACTTGGTGAAATTGGTACAAAAGATGCAACTTTTGGTTTATTTACCTTTGATGATAAAATCTGGAGTATGAATATTTGCTGGGCCTTACCAAAAAGATGGCCTGGAGCAAGTTATGGGCTTCAGCTAGGTTTTGTAGGTACACATGGTATTATTGATATTGAAGATACTCACAGAGATGTAATTATTGCAAGTGAGTTCGATCAAGGAAAAATATACAGGCCAGCCGGACGCGAAGATGAGATTGAAAGATATGTAGATTTCCTTACAAGCTATCCACCTGGTGATATCTATAATAATGAACTATGGGGGCCTGTAAAAGACGAGACTTTTTCTTGGCTTCAGAGGATATGTCTTGATAAACAAACACCTCATGCAAATGCTGAAGAAGCTCACAGAAATCTTTTTTTAACCTTGGCAATGGACTTGTCTGCAAAGATGGGGCAAGAGATTGACTTAAGTATAGACGAGGAAGAGATTATGGAAAAATTGAATAGGACAGAATAACTATGGAAATATGTATCATTGGAACTGGAGCAAATGGAAGCTGTATAGGAGCTGATTTAACCATGGCTGGATATGATGTAACTTTGATAGACCAGTGGCCCGATCATGTCAAAGTAATGCAGGAGCATGGGTTAGAAATTCAGCTCCCTTACAAAAATATTCATACCGTTGTTAATGCTTATAATCTATGTGACATATGTACCTTTAGTAAAAAGTTCGACTTAATATTTCTTGTGGTTAAAGGATACGATACCAGGTGGACTGCAACACTAATAGAACCTTACTTAAAGGATGATGGAATAATGATCGGTCTTCAAAATTGTATGACAGCGGAGATAATTAAGGAAATAGTTGGGAAAAAGCGAAATCTGGGAGCTGTTGTTGAGTTATCTTCTGAAATATTTGAACCTGGTAAAATAAAGAGAAATACTCCACCAGAGGGTACTTGGTTTGGTATAGGGAGCTTAGACAAAGAAACCGATGATAGGATTCCTGAAATTCTTGAGATTTTAAGAAACTCTGGAAAAGTTGCAAAGAATGACAATATACTATCAGCAAAATGGATGAAACTCATAGTTAATGCAATGACTATGGGACCAAGATCGATACTTGGACTAAAGGCAATTGAAGCTATGGAATATGATGGAATGAGAAATATAGCTATCAAAATTGGAGAAGAAGCACTTAAGGTTGGCCAAAAATTGGGCTACAAACCGGAACCAATATTTGGTTTAACGAATCAAGATATAGAGGGCTCCAATAGACTATTAGAATTATTGCTTGATAAAATTATCAAAGATGTTGGCCCCCATGCAAGAGATGCAGTATTGCAAGATCATCTAAAAGGTAGGTTGAGTGAAGTTGATCTTATTAACGGCCTTATATTTGAAGAGGGTAAGAAATTTGGACTTGATTGCTCTTATAACAAGAGAATAGTTGATATGACTAAAGATATTAAAAATAGAAAGATAAAACCAAGTCCGAGTAATGTATATGATTTAGTTTATTGATTAAAAAAGAGAACTATACACGTTGTAAAATCATTGATATACCCTGTCCAACCCCAACACACATTGTACAAAGAGCATATTCCATGTTTTTATTAATATTCATTTCATATGATGCAGTCAGAGCTAATCTTGCCCCAGACATTCCCAATGGGTGGCCAAGCGCAATTGCTCCTCCGTTTGGATTAACTTTATCACTTTTATCTTCTACACCTAAAATTCTTAGACAAGCAAGAGCTTGAGATGCAAAAGCTTCATTTAGTTCAATCAAATCTATTTTAGCAAGATCTAATTTTAAAGAATTTAATAATTTATTAGTTGAAAAAACAGGTCCAATTCCCATGTGGCTAGGCTCAACTCCAGCTGTTGCACCGCCACAATACCTTGCAAGAGGGTTTAAAGAATATTTTTTTACCATATCTGAAGATGCAATTAATAGGCATGCGGCACCATCATTGACCCCAGACGCATTTCCCGCAGTAACTGTGCCATTTTGCTTAAAAGGAGTGGGTAATTTATTCATTTTTTCAAGATCAGTATCTCTAGGGTGTTCATCTCTGTCAAAAATAATTGGATCACCTTTTTTTTGTTGAAGGGTTATTGGCATTATTTCTTTTTTAAAGCGCTCCTTCTTTAGAGCAATCTGATATTTTTTTTGGCTATTATAAGCAAAGAGATCTTGGTCCTCTCTATTAATATTATAAGTTTCAGCAACATTTTCAGCAGTTTCAGGCATTGCATCCGTTCCATAAATAGATTGGAGCTTTTTATTGATAAATCGCCAACCTATAGTTGTATCCTCAATTTTATTTATTCTGGAAAAAGAGTTCTCAGCTTTCGGCATCACAAATGGAGCCCTCGACATATTTTCAACACCACCCGCAACAATTAAGTTCATCTCACCTGTGTTTATAGCTCGACAAGCTGTTATTACCGCGTCAAGACCAGATCCACATAATCTATTTATAGTTGAACCCGGCACTGAAACAGGAAGTCCTGCAAGCAAGGATGCCATTCTTGCAACATTTCTGTTATCTTCTCCTGCTTGGTTGGCGCAGCCGAACATTACCTCGTCGATCTCTTCTGGATCAAGTTTTGTATTTTTTTTTATAATTTGATCAATAACTGATGCAGCTAAGTCATCAGCTCTTATTGAAGACAGTGAGCCACCATATCTTCCAATTGGTGTTCTTATACCATCACATATAAATGCATCTGCCATTTATTAAACCTTTACTATTTTGTAGCTCTCTGACCAAAAAGTATTTTTTGAGCTTCAAGATCTTTTGATAGATCATGATGCAACTCTTCACCTAAAGCAACCCCTTTAATAACAGCAGGCCGAGACATCATTCGTTTGAACCAGTCGTTTAAGTATGGGAAATCATTCAAATCTTGTCCCTTTTTATCTGGGTTTCTAACCCATCCAATACAAGCCATATCAGCTATAGAATATTCTTCAGCAATATATTCACGACCATCTGATAGCTTTTTATTGAATACGCCATATAACCTATTCACTTCATTCGTGTATCTATCAATTGCATATTGAATTTTAGTTTGTGAGTAATTTCTAAAATGATGTGCTTGTCCTGCCATCGGACCTAAATTACCAACTTGCCAAAACAACCATTGATCAACTTCTATTTGCTTCCTTGAGTCTGATGGATAAAATAAGCCTGTTTTTTTTCCTAAATATTGAAGAATTGCCCCAGACTCAAAAATTGATATCTCTTGCCCACTCGGCCCATCGGGATCAATTATAACCGGCATTCTGTTATTAGGTGATATTTTTAAAAATGAAGGTTCAAATTGTTCCCCTTTTGATATATTTACAAAATTAACATTATATGGGTAGCCAGCCTCCTCAAGAAATATTGAAATTTTAAAACCATTGGAAGTGGGCCAATAAAAAAGTTCTATTGGCATTTTGTCATTAAATTCATACATATTATATCTCGCTATAAATTCTAATACTGCTATAAATAGTATGGAAATAATACCATAGAAAACTATAAAATATAATGAATTTATTTGATTGGATAAGATTATTTGTACTCTCTTTATTATGGGGTGGCTCATATATATGGATTGAATATGCTTTAGTGACATCTTCTCCATTAACTATTGTTTTTTTCAGGGTTTTTATGGCAGCCCTCTTCCTTTTATGTTTCTGTCTTATACTTAAGTTAAGCTTTAAAATTAATAAGAGACTATTTTTAATATTTCTAATGATGAGTTTGTTCAATAACGTAATACCATTTAATTTAATTGCTTGGGGTCAATCACAAATAACTGCATCTGTAGGTTCTATATTAAATGCGACTACACCACTATTTACAGTCATAATAGCTAATTATTGGCCAAAGCCCCACAGAGAAAAAGCAACCTTTAATAGAATAATTGGAGTTATAATAGGTATTTGCGGAGTATCTATACTATTAGGACTTAGCCTAGATGATATTGATAATTCAATCAAAGGCCAAATTGCAATATTATTAGCTGGCATTTCCTATGCAATATCAGCTTTATTTGGTAAACAGATAAGCGGGAATATCCATCCAGCTGTTTCAGCAACTATGATGTTGTCCCTATCCACCATAATATTACTACCGATTATGTTATTTATTGGCTATGACTTTATAAAAATAATAAATACAGATGCTGTAATTCCAATACTTGGATTATCCATATTTTCAACAGCTATAGCTTACTTAATCTTTTATAGACTCATTAAGACCATTGGGTCTAATATTATGCTTGTGACACTTTTGATGCCCATTAGCGCGATATTTATGTCAATTATATTTCTTGGAGAAACAATTGCTAGGCAGCATATAATAGGTCTTTTTATGATTTTAACAGGTTTAATTATTGTGGATGGCAGAATGGTTCGTTATCTTAAATCTCGTTTATAAGCCTAATTTCTTCTTAACAATATCATTTACCACACCAGGATTTGCCTTACCCTGACTCTCCTTCATAATTTGCCCTACAAACCAACCAACCATCTTCGGCTTTTCGGCAACCTCCATAACTTTATCTGGATTTTCAATCAGAATTTTATCGACAATCTTTTCTAAGGAGCTTTCGTCAGTTATCTGAGACAAATTTTCATCTTCTACAATTTTACGAGGATTTTTCTTTGTTTCCAACATCATTTCAAAAACATCTTTAGCTAGTCTTCCAGAAATTGTACCTTCTGAAATTAAATCTATTAATTCTCCAAGATTTTCAGGAGTTATAGGCGAATTATTTATATCTAGCGCTAACTTATTAAGAGCACTAAATAACTCGCCGGTAATCCAGTTTACACAAGCCTTGGCGTCTCTTCCTACAGCAACTTTTTCAAAATATTCAGCATTTTTCTTATCGGAAACTAATATGTCAGCATCATAAGAACTGAGACCATATTTCCCTATTAGTCTATCTTTTTTTTCATCTGGAAGTTCTGGTATTTCTTCCAAAATGCGTGTAATGAAATCATCATCAATATTAAGAGGTAATAAATCTGGATCAGGAAAATATCTATAGTCATGAGCCTCTTCCTTACTTCTCATACTTCTTGTTCTTCCATTTGAAGTATCAAATAATCTTGTTTCCTGAATAATTTTATTCCCATTTTCTATTTCATCAATTTGTCTTTGTGACTCGTATTCTATTGCCATTCCGATGAATTTAATAGAGTTTACATTCTTGATCTCACATCTTGTTCCTAAATCATCACCAGGTTTTCTAACAGATACATTCACATCAGCTCGAAGTGACCCTTCATCCATATTCCCATCACAAGTCTCTAAATATCTTAGTATTGACCTCAATTTTGTAACAAATGCCTTAGCTTCGTCTGCGCTTCTTAAATCAGGCTTGGTAACTATCTCCATTAGAGCTACTCCTGAACGATTTAAATCTATATAAGAGGATTGGGGATCAATATCATGAAATGATTTACCAGCATCCTGCTCCAAGTGGAGTCTTTCAATACCAACATAAATATCAGTATTATCTTTTAGTGTTATTTTTACCTCACCTTCACCGACAATCGGATATTTAAATTGCGAGATCTGATATCCTTGAGGAAGGTCTGGATAAAAATAGTTTTTCCTATCAAAAACGGAGAATTTATTAATTTCTGCCTTTAAACCCAATCCAGTCTTTACAGCCTGCCTCACACATTGCAGGTTTATAACTGGGAGCATTCCTGGCATAGCTGCATCTACAAGACTTACATGTGCCATTGGAGACCCTCCATAAGACGCAGAAGATCCTGAAAAGAGTTTAGAGTTAGAGATCACTTGCGCATGTATTTCAAGGCCAATGATTATTTCCCATAAACCTGTTTGCCCTTCTAAGGTATGTCTCACATCTTGTCCATTAATTGTCATTTTTTAAATTGCTTTCATATATTCTAAGGTCAACTCATCCACCAATCACTTGGCTGATAATCTCCTGTTCTTGAACTTTCTATAATAGATCCGAATTGAAATAAGGAACTTTCATCAAAATGCTTTGAGATAAGCTGCATTCCTATAGGTATTCCTGACTTATCAATTCCACTTGGTATAGATATTGCAGGTAATCCAGCTAAGTTTACAGGCACAGTTAAAATATCATTTAAATACATTTTAAGAGGGTCTGACACATTCTGTCCAATTTCAAAAGCAGTAGTTGGTGTTGTTGGTGTTAAAATAACATCAACGCTTTCAAATGCATTTATAAAATCTTGATGAATTAGTCTTCGAACTTTTTGAGCTTTTAGATAGTAAGCATCGTAATAACCTGCTGATAGTACATATGTACCCATCATTATTCTTCTTTTTACCTCTGCGCCAAATCCCGCACCACGTGTTTTTTTATATAAATCATCAAGAGCTGCCTCATGAACCCGAGTACCATATTTAACTCCATCGTAACGAGCAAGATTTGATGAAGCCTCTGCGGGTGCAATGATATAATAGGCTGGTAATGCATATTTTGAATTAGGTAATTTTATAGATTTTATATTTACACCAGAATCTTTATACCATTGAATTGTATTCTCCCAGTTAGTCTTAATATCTTCAGATATATCCAACTTTTCAAATTCTAGAGGAATACCAATTGTTTTACCTTTAATACTAGTACCTAATATTTTCTCATAATTTTCAGTTTTAATATCAGCACTTGTTGAGTCTTTAAGATCAAATCCCGACATATGCGTTAGCATTGCAGCAGAGTCAGCAACAGTTTTCGTTATGGGTCCAGCTTGATCAAGAGATGAAGCAAAAGCAACAATACCCCATCTAGAGCATCTCCCATAGGTAGGCTTTAGCCCTACTGTTCCTGTAAAAGATGCTGGTTGCCTTATGGATCCACCTGTGTCAGTGGCTGTTGCTGCAGGGCATAATGATGCTGAAACAGCTGCTGCAGAACCACCGGATGATCCCCCTGGCACAAGATTGGCTTTAGAAGAGATTTTTTTCCAAGGATTTACTACCGGACCAAAATGACTTGTTTCATTAGAAGAACCCATAGCAAATTCGTCATTGCTTAATTTTCCGAGTAAAACCATACCTTCATTGAAAAGCTTCTCAGTTATAGTTGACTCATATGTTGGTATAAAAGTCTCAAGCATTTTACTGGATGCTGTTGTCCGCACATCTTTGGTGCAAAATAGATCCTTTATACCAATAGGAATTCCCTCCAATGATCTTACGTTTTTCTGTAAAATTCTTCTATCACTCTCCTTGGCAATTCTTATCGCATTTTCAATATTTAATGTGTTGTAAGTATTTAACTTATTGGAATTGTTAATACGATCTATATATGAAAGTACAAGTTCTTCCGACGTAAAGTCACCCTTGAGTAGAGAATTTCTAATCTCTTTAAGATCAAGTTTTTTTATATCTAGCATGATTATTCTATCACCTTCGGCACAACAAAGAAATTATCATCTTCGGTTGGTGAGTTCAATAATATATCCTTTGTTTTATTACCATCATTAACTTCATCTTCCCTCATCCGGAGAGAACTTTGAAGACTATTTATCATAGGCTCAATGTTCTCTGTATCGACCTCATTTAATGTTTCAACCCAACTTATTATTGAAGAAATCTCGCTTTCAAGCTTTTCTGTTTCATCACTTGTAATAGATATTTTAGCCAGATTAGCAATCTTCAAAATAGTATCTTTAGTTATAGACATATGATTACCTCGATTAATAGTGTATAAAAATATATATATAAAAAATAATGAATTTGATATAAATTTTTTAATTTATTTAACTTAAAACAAAAATATTGGATATTTGTTGATATATAAGGACTTAGACATCGCACGAAAATGCGAAAATTTTAAAGACAGGTTGCTGGGGCTCGATCTTGGGACAAAAACTATTGGAATATCGCTGTCGGACTCTTCACGATTAATCGCTTCCCCTTTTGACACAATTAACCGAAAAAAAACTACATTGGATATAGAGAAAATAACAAAAATTTGTACAGAATTTAATATTTCTGGATTAATACTAGGATACCCTCTAAATATGAATGCAACTGAAGGACCGAGAGCCCAATCAACGATTTCTTTTGCTCAAGAGCTTGAAAAGAAAAATTTAGCACCGATTATACTTTGGGATGAGAGGTTATCAACTTCTGCTGCTGAAAAAATACTCATTACTGCAGACTTAACAAGAAAAAAAAGAAAAGAGGTCATTGATAAAATGGCAGCTACTTACATTCTTCAAGGTGCTTTAGATAGAATGAATTTCAAAAATTTGTAAATCAATTTAAATCAATCTCTTGACTTTACCATTATCTCAACATTTCGAAGACCATCCAAGAATGTGGAACGAGGGCTTTGTTTTTTTAAAATTGCATTTGTAAAGTCAATAACTTCACCAAAAAAAGAGCTTATAGGTTTAATCATTACCCTATCTCCATTGTGAAATATCGACTCATCTGTTTTTATGCCAAAAACATTTTCGCCTATAATTATATCTGTATTAGAATAAATTTCAATTCTGTTTGCCTTTGGAATGATTGCTGACGCAGTAATCTCACATATTAAATTATCGTCAAAGTTTAAAACTAATGAAGTTAGTTCGTCGTTTATACTCTTAAATTTAGGTGATATTGTTGTAGCTTTGACATCCTTAGGCTCCCCAAAAAACCATCTAAAAGCGTCTATCATATGAGTTCCAGTAGCGCTCATTGCCCAAAAGTTGGATTGATCTCCAAGCGCCCTCCAACCTTTTGGGTCATTTTGTTGAGTGGATAATATTGCTCTTGCATAATATATATCGCCCAATAAATTATTACTTATAGTGTCTTTGATATATCTTAAACCTGCATTAAATCTATTGTTATAAGCCATACCAAAGATTATTTTATTTTTTTTAATTTCTTCTATCATTCTGATGCAGCTATTGACATCTGTTGACATTGGTTTTTCACACAATATGTGTTTCCCCGCCTTACAAGACTTTATTACCTGTTCTTCATGCTTTGCATCAGGCGTACAGATAATTACTGCATCAAGTTCTTCATCATTCAGAAGTTTATTAATATCAGTATAGGAATTTGGAATAGAATGCTTGTTTGCAAACTCTCTAGCCCTATCGGCATCACGAGATAAAACTGAGACTATTTTAACATCGTCAATTTGTTTTATTGCAGGAATATATCCCAATTCAGCAATTCTCCCTGTACCTAATATTGATATATTTATAGACATTTGACACCATATACTTGGATAATAACTAATTTATATTTTAATTTTTTAAAAAAATAAATAAATAATCTTGCAGAAATATGTAAATCTCGTTATAAAATATATTTTTAATGACTAATGAAAACATTAAAACTCCTTCCTTTCCACATCTCAATCACCTTTTGGGTATTGAAAAACTATCACTAACTGATGTTAATTACTTAATAAAAAAATCAACAGAGTGGTTCGAAAAGAATAAAATTCAAGCTAATAAATATGACCTTTTACGTGGTAAGGTTCAAATAAATCTTTTTTTTGAACCCTCAACAAGAACTCAAAGCTCATTTGAACTTGCGGGCAAAAGATTAGGAGCAGATGTAATCAATATGTCATTAAAACAATCGGCTGTGCAAAAAGGTGAGACTTTAGTGGATACTGCTGTAACATTAAATGCTATGAAGCCCGACCTGCTTATAGTTCGTCATTCATCTGCGGGAGCATCTGAGTTACTATCACAAAAAGTAGATTGTGCTGTAATTAATGCAGGTGATGGATCGCATGAACATCCGACACAAGCAATATTAGATACTCTTACAATACTACGTCATAAAAAAACTATCCAAGGATTAAAAGTTGCCATTTGTGGTGATATTCTACATAGCCGAGTAGCAAGATCAAATATTATTCTACTGTCAATGCTAGGCGCTAATATTAGTATTGTAGCTCCAGAAACACTTTTACCTCGATATATTAACTCTTACAAAGTAAAAATATTTAAGGATATGAAAGAAGGAATAAGAGATGCTGATGTTGTCATGATGTTACGTCTCCAAAATGAAAGAATGCTGAGCTCATATATTCCATCAGCCAGAGAATATTTCCGTTTCTATGGCCTAGATGAAGAAAAATTATCCTTCGCAAAAAAAAATGCAATAGTAATGCATCCAGGCCCAATGAATAGAGGAGTTGAAATTGATACATCTGTAGCAGATAATGTGCAAAGTGTTATCAAAGATCAAGTTGAAATGGGAGTCGCATCTAGAATGGCAATATTAGAAATACTAGCAAATAGATAAAAAATGTCAAAAGCAATATTATTGAAAAATACAACGATAATTGACCCAAAAAATGAGACTGAGTTTTCGGGATCAGTTCTAATTAAAAATGGTTTAATTGCAGATATAATTAAAGAGAAAACAAATTTAAATATACCAAATTGTGAAGTTATAGATTGTCAAAATTATATACTTTCACCAGGTTTGATTGATATGTGGGTATTTACAGGGGAGCCAGGTTTTGAACATATAGAGACTATCGAAGGAATTAGTAATGCCGCATTAAAATCTGGTATCACTTCCATTGCCTCGCGACCAGATACCAATCCAATTATCGATGAAATAGAGCTTGTAGAGTACATTAAAAGCAAATCATTAGAAAAATCTAAAGTAAAATTTTATCCTATTGCAGCACTAACAAAGAAAACTCTCGGTGAAAATATGACAGAAATTGGGTCACTTATTGATGCTGGTGCTGTTGGTTTCTCCGATGCATATAAAGAAATTAAAAATACTAAAGTATTAAAAAATGCATTTACATACGCAGCAAACTTCGATGCCCAAATTATTCAGGTACCCATATCAGATCTTGATCAGGGCGGCGTTATGAATGAAAGCGAAATGTCGATGAGGCTTGGACTTCCAGGAATGATTAGTATCGCAGAGACCATAGCACTGGAGAGAGAGCTTAGAATAGCTAAGCATACAGGTACCAAATATCACTCAATGTGTATTTCAACAAAGGAGTCCTTAAACGCCATCATGCATTATAAGAATTTAACAGACTCTATAACCTCAGGGATATCAATAAATAACCTAATACTTAATGAAAATGATATTGGTGCCTATAGGACTTTCTTTAAATTACGTCCACCTCTTAGATCAGAAGAAGACAGATTTTACCTAATAGATAATCTTCAAAGTAATAATATTGATGTTATAACATCAAGTCATGATCCTCAGGGAACAGAGTCAAAAAGGCTCCCCTTCGAAGAGGCTTCTTTTGGAGCAACTGGTATCGAAACATTACTTTCAGCATCCCTTTCCCTATATCAGAGTGGACATATATCATTACCTAAGCTACTAAAAAAATTAACATATAATCCTTCAAAAATTCTAAAACTTGAAGAAACTGGTAGTATGGAAATTGGAAAAAAAGCTGATTTAATTTTATTTGATAAAGATGCTCCATGGATCCTGAAAGCTGACAAACTGATTTCAAAGTGTAAAAATACGACATTTGAAGATCAAAAAATGCAAGGAAAAGTTCTACTCACAATTATAGAGGGAAATATTGTATTTAAATCAGATTTTTAATTTAATTATCGATCATAAAAAAAAATGACATTATTTATTTCATCTATAATTATCTCTTACCTCTTTGGAAGTGTTCCATTTGGGCTACTACTCACAAAAAAATTTCTAAAAATAGATATTAGAGAGATTGGTTCAAAAAATATTGGTGCAACAAATGTTTTGAGAACAGGAAATAAAAAAATTGCCTTGCTAACATTATTTTTTGATTTTTGCAAAGGATTGATTCCCCTCTTAGTGGCAATTTTTTTAAATATCAATAATCCAATAATAATTGGATTTGCAGCATTCATAGGACATATTTTTCCAATTTGGATAAAATTTAGAGGCGGCAAAGGAGTTGCAACCTATATTGGTATAATTACAATTATTAGTCCAATAGCTTCAATATCATTTTTAACGATCTGGATAGTGATTTTTTTGATTTTTAGATATTCGTCCCTATCAAGTATTATTTGTTCAGTATGTACACCAATAGTATATTTAGGATCACATTACATTGTTACTAATACACAACTAATAAATAAACTATCTAGTTTTAATCAAGATAATTTCTACACAAATTTAATATTTATTCTTTTCATGTCAACGATTTTAATATATAGGCATAATGAAAATATTAAACGCTTCCTCAATGGATCAGAAATAAAAATAAAATAAAGATGATATTATTAATAGTTGAATCCCCTGCAAAAGCAAAAACAATCAATAAATACTTAGGGACTGGTTATAAGGTTCTTGCATCCATGGGACATGTTAGAGACCTACCCGCTAAGAGTGGCTCTATAAAGCCTGATAATGATTTTGAAATGGTATGGAAAACAAATTCAAGCAGATCAAAAACGATACAAGATATTAAGAAAGAGATTCAAAACTCGGATAAAGTTATTCTAGCTACAGATCCCGATAGAGAGGGTGAAGCAATATCTTGGCATCTTGAAGAATTATTCAAAAATAAAAATGATAAAAAATTTGAAAGAGTAGTTTTTAATGCAGTTACTAAAGATACAGTATTAAAAGCCATCAAAAACCCTCGTACAATCGATATAGACCTGGTTGAGGCTTACAAAGCAAGACTCTCTTTAGATTACTTGATTGGGTTTACTATATCTCCAGTGCTGTGGAAAAAATTACCAGGTGCGAAGTCTGCAGGAAGGGTTCAATCTGTTGCACTGAAGATTATTTGCCAAAGAGAATTTGAGGTCGAAAATTTCAAAAGTCAGAAATATTGGACAATTAATTCAATATTTAAATCAAAAAAAGGATCAGAATTTTCCGCAAATTTAATAAGTATAGATAATAAAAAACTAAATAGATTCGATATAAAATCAGAAGAAGAGGCACTAAAAATTATTAAAGATTTGAATAATTGTGAGTATATTGTTAAAGAAATAAGCAAAACTACAGTTCAAAAAAAGCCCCAACCACCGTTCACAACTTCCACCATGCAACAAGAAGCTTCTAAGAGATTACGTTTTGATCCAACAAGAACAATGCAGGTTGCGCAGAGGCTTTATGAAGGTATAGATAATCCCTCAATTGAGGGAGGACTGATTACGTACATGCGAACGGATGGTGTCCAAATTGAGGATAGTACAATTGATCAAATAAGAGATAGCATAAAAACTATATATGGAGAAAAACAATTACCAAAAAGTAGAAATATATATAAAACTAAATCAAAAAATGCTCAAGAATCGCACGAGGCAATAAGGCCAACATCATTTAAAAATACTCCAGAAAAAATAAAATCTTTTCTATCTGAAGAGCAATTCAAATTATATGATTTGATTTGGAAAAGAACAATTGCAAGCCAAATGAATAATGCAGAGTTTGATAGGACTAGTATTGATATAAGCGTAAAAAATTCTAATAATATCGAAAATTTATTTCGTGCTACCACCCAGTATAGGTCATTTTCTGGATACTTATCAGTGTTTGATGACACAGTTAATGAAAAGGAAGATAATCCTGTTGGTTCTGATGATGAAAACAAAAACGAAAATAATATTCTTGTTACAAAAGATGAGGAACTGCTATGTAAAAAACTTGAAGATACCTCTCATCAAACCGAACCACCTCCAAGATTTAATGCAGCATCCTTAATAAAAACACTAGAAGAACTTGGAATTGGAAGACCATCAACATATGCAAGTATCCTGTCAAAACTATCTGAAAGGAATTATACTTCACTTGACCAAAGAAGGATTTCTCCAACATCCAATGGTAGATTAGTTACTGCTTTCCTAGAAAATTACTATCCAGATTATGTAAAATATGATTTTACAGCAGACCTCGAAGAAAAATTAGATCAGATATCTAATGGAGATTATACTAGGTTATCTCTGCTGAATAATTTTTGGACTAATTTAGATGAGTCTACAAAAGATATAACAGAAATATCAAGAAAAGAGGTTGTGGAAAAACTGAATGAAACCCTTGCCCCATATATATTTGATCAAGAACTAGATGAGCCAAGAAAATGTCCAGAATGTGGTAATGGAACACTTACCCTTTTATCATTTAAAGAAGGGTCATTTATTGGATGCTCAAACTATCCAACATGTAAATTTCAAAGAGATTTATCTGGGAAAAATACTAAAAGCAACAGTAAACAAATTATAACAAAGGATCCGAAATCTGGAATGGATATTACTCTTCAAGTAGGAAGATATGGGCCTTATTTAGAACTAGATGATACAGATCCTGATAAAAAACCAAAGAGAGTTTCAATACCAAAGAATATTGATTTAGATAATATTTCAGAAGAGCTAGCTATAAACTTAATCTCACTGCCAAGACTAGTGGGAATACATCCTAATACTAACGATGAGATCATAGGTGCATTAGGTAGATATGGTCCTTACATAAAACATCAAAATACATACGCAAACTTAAAAGAGATGGATGAGCTTTATACTATTGGACTTAATAGAGCAATTACTCTTATTGATGAAAAGGATAAAAAAAATCCAAAAGCTAACAATCAATCAATCGGCAAACATCCAAAATCAAATGATGAAATTATAGCAGCTCAAGGTAAATATGGCCCATATATTAAATATCAAAAGAAAAATTATTCGATTCCAAAAGATTTATCTATCGATCAAATTAATATAGATAAAGCCTTAGAAATAATTAGTTTGAAAAATAAAAAAAATAAATGAATTATTGACTTAGTATGTATTTAATATATTTATATATTATTCTTAAAGGGTATATTTATGGCTAAATCAGGTAATATAAAAATAAGATTAGAGAGTACTGCAGGTACTGGGTATTTTTATGTAACAAAAAAAAATAGCCGTACTATGACTGAAAAACTAGTAATTAAAAAATATGATCCTGTTGCTAAAAAGCATGTTGATTTTAAAGAAAATAAAATCAAATAGATCAAATCTTCCATCATAAAATCGTGAACACTGATAATATACTCTGTATTATTTTAATGTTTCTTGAGGAAATATTCCTGCGAACTTTTATTCTTATATTATATAGTCGAATGTTGGTTATCAAAAATGGAGGAGGCCATAATTTGTTAACCAACATAACGACATAAACCCTACGGACCCAGGAGATGCGGCGGACCTGAGCAACTCCGCAGGGAAACCAATATAAATAACAAGTTAACATTATATAGTATTTGTTTTTAAATAAAAATACCTTTTTATTTTATTTTTTTATGTGAAACTTAGCAAAAATATCAGTCATATAAATTAAGATTTTTGAAAACTATTTTCAATGCATGCCATCATCACGTTATTCGCAACTATCAATAGATAAGATAGAATATAACCCTAAACTAATCATTCTCTTTATTTAAGAAATTTATTCACATTTTCAATAAAGGGATCCATAGAGATTGGCTTGGACATATACCCTTCGCAGCCAAGTGAGAGAATCTTTTCTTTATCGTCTTCCATGGCAAATGCAGTTATTGCAATGATTGGAATATGTGAAATATTTGCATCTGCTTTTATCCACTGTATCAAGTCATAGCCAGAAATTCTCGGCAATTGTATGTCCATTAAGATTAAATTTGGCAACTCTTCTTCCACAATCCTCATCGCAAACATAGGATCAAAACACTCGATAACAATACAATCCTCTGCCTCGAGAATATCTTTAAATAATTTCATATTTAATTTATTGTCTTCAACGATAAGGATTTTTCTATTACTTTTACCCATTTAACTCACAAAAAAATGTTAATCTATCAAATTTCATAGATCTAATTTGTGTTAATGATATATGATAGTTAATTAAATAATGATTAAATTACTACCTTGATGTATGAAAATTCCTAAAAAAAATCTTATACAATATCAAAATTATCTACTACCCTAATTTCCTGTATAAAGTGATATTAGTTGGTGGTATTTTCAAATAAATCTGAATATAAATCAATTAAATGCATAAGATCTGTAATAGTATATTAGAAATACAAAAGAGTGATTATCAAACCTTAATTAATGATAATCCATTTATGAAATATGATTTTCTGGCAGCACTTGAAAGTTCTGGTTGCGCAACAGAGAGAACTGGGTGGGTTCCAAATCATATTTTAAATATAAATGAAAGTGGAAAAATGGATAGCTTTACCCCAGCATACCTAAAATACCACTCTTTTGGTGAATTTGTTTTTGATCATGTATGGGTGGATTTTTATAATCAAATTAAATTTAAATACTATCCTAAACTATTAATTGCAATTCCCTTTACCCCAGTAAGATCTATGAAGATTTTAAATTCTGGAAATAGAATATTCGAAAATAATGAAATAATAAAAAATATAAAACATTTTCTGTATGAGAATAATATTTCAAGTGCTCATTTTAACTTTATTCAGGGCGATGAGATAAATCATCTACAAAAAGAGAATTTTATCCCAAGAATAAGTCAGCAATATATTTGGAAAAATAATAATTATTCAACATTCGATGATTTTTTAAATACACTTACATCTCGAAAAAGAAAAATGATTAATAAAGAGCGCAAATCGTTAAAGTCTAGCGGGATCAGCATTGAATGGATCAATGGAAAGAGTATTAGTGAAGAACAAATTGATATATTTTATTCATTCTATCTCGATACTTGTAACAGGAAATGGGGTAATGCCTACCTAAATATTGATTTTTTTGAAAATATCATAAGTAATATGCCTGATAATATAATGTTAATGCTTGCTAAAAAGGACACCAGTACTATTGGAGCAAGTCTACATCTTAAAAGCAAAAATACTCTTTATGGAAGATATTGGGGTGCAAATGGTTACTATAAGTTTCTCCATTATGAATTGTGTTACTATCAAGCAATAGAATTTGCAATTAAATTCAATTTAGATTCCATAGAGGCCGGTGCCGGAGGCTCACACAAAATATCACGTGGCTATTCTCCGGTAATAACACATTCTGCCCATTATTTTCAAAATCAAGATATTCATAAAGTAATTGACGACTACCTATCAAAAGAGTCAAAATATGTAAATAAAGAGGTAAACATACTTTCGAAGCTAAGTCCATTCAAGTAAAGGGGTTAAATTGTATGATAGAATATGACTCAAATAATATATTTTTAAAAATTATATCTAATGAAATACCCTCCTTGAAGGTCTATGAAGATACTAATACCATTGTAATTATGGATGCATACCCTGAAATGCCAGGACATATGCTTGTTATTCCAAAAAAAAAATCACGAAATATTATGGATATTGGACTGGAAGATCTTAGTAAATTAATTTTAATTGTTAAGAAAATTACCGAGTCTCAAATTTATGTTTTTGGAGCTGCAGGATGTAAAATAAAACACAACTGCGAAAGCTCGGCAGGTCAAGTTATTTTCCATACACACTTTCATGTTATTCCCGTCTTCGAAAAAGGATGTGAAATGTCACCAGAATTAAATACAATAGAAAAACAAGCAAATGCTGTAATTGCATACTTAATGGAGAATTAAGTCTTTATCTTTTTTATCAGATTTTTTAATTATTTTATTATCGTTAATAATTAACACAAGCTCACCAGATTTAGTCTCTTCATTTTTCTCTACATCCACCTTTATGGAGCCTCCACTCTTGAGTTTTCCAAACAAAAGCTCGTCGGCAAGTGGTTTTTTAATTTTTTCATCTATCAGTCTCTGTAATGGTCTTGCCCCGTATTTCTCGTCTGTCCCGTTTATAGACAACCATTCATAGGCTTCTTCTGATAGGGTTAGTACCACATTTTTTTCTTCAAGCTGGCTTTCCAATTTAATTATAAATTTATCTACTACCATTTTCATAATATCTGTAGACAAACCATTAAATGGAATAATACCATCTAATCTATTTCTAAATTCAGGGGAAAATACTCTATTTATCTCTTGGTTATAATTTTCTTCACTTTTTATCTCAGAAAATCCTATAGACTCCTTTGCTAGATCAGCTGCACCAGCATTTGTTGTGAGAATAATAATAACATTTCTAAAATCTATTTTCTTACCGTTATGATCCGTTAAGAAACCATAATCCATAACTTGGAGCAGTATATTATAGATCTCATAATGCGCTTTTTCTATTTCATCCAAGAGCAATACACAATGTGGGGTCTTTTCGATGCTATCTGTAAGAAGGCCACCTTGGTCATAACCTACATATCCCGGAGGTGCACCAATTAATTTAGAGATTGAATGCCTTTCCATATATTCAGACATATCAAACCTTATAAGGTCAATTGATAAAGACTGCGATAATTGCCTTGCAAGTTCTGTTTTTCCAACACCGGTTGGTCCTGAGAAAAGGTAAGAACCTATTGGCTTCTCCACGTCTCTTAGGCCAGCTCTCGATGCCTTTATTGATGACGAAAGAAGCTCGATAGCATGGTTTTGACCAAACACTTGATTCTTAAGGCTTTTTTCTATATTTTTAAGAACCGAATTATCTGATTTAGTTACATTTTTTTCAGGAATTTTTGCAATTATAGATAGTGTCTTTTCAATATCCTTTGAGGTTATTTTTTTCTTTCTTTGCTCTTTTGGAAGAATAACCTGCGATGCTCCTGTTTCATCTATCAAATCTATTGCTTTATCGGGTAGTTTCCTATCTTGCAGATAACGAGCAGATAGTTCAACAGCTGTTTTAATACTATTATTATCAAATTTGATTTTATAGTAGTCTTCAAAATATGGTTTTAAACCTGTTATAATTTTTATACAGTCTTCAATGTTAGGTTCCGTTATATCTATTTTTTGGAATCTTCTGACAAGAGCCCTATCTTTTTCAAAATATTTTGAATATTCACGATACGTTGTAGATCCGATACATTTCAGTTGACCTGATTGAAGTGCAGGTTTGAGGAGATTTGCGGCATCCATTGAACCTCCTGATGTAGATCCTGAGCCAATAATAGTATGGATTTCATCTATGAATAGAATCGCTTTCGGTAAATTCTCAATTTCTTTCAGTACATCCTTTAATCTCTCTTCAAAATCACCTCTATATCTTGTCCCAGCAATCAATGCACCCATATCCAGTTGAATTATTTGGACATCTTTTAAAAAATCTGGGACTTGTTCGTTTACGATATTTAGAGCAAGGCCTTCAATTATAGCTGTTTTTCCTACACCTGGATCTCCTACTAATAAGGGATTATTTTTTTTTCTTCTGCATAATATTTGACTTATTCTTAAAATCTCTGTTTCTCTTGCAATTATAGGGTCAATTTGGCCATTTTTTGCCTTTTTATTAAGATGTATACAGTAACTATCAATGTTTGGTGTCTTACTCTTATTCACTTCCTCAAAAGGTTCTTGAGCAAGATTTTCACCTTGTTCAGCTTCTTCTTCTCTTGTGTAACCTTTAGGAAAACCATGACTCAAGTAATTTACCACGTCGTACCTTGATAGATTAACCTTATTTAAAAAATAAACTGCATGACTTTCTCTTTCAGAAAAGATAGCTACTAGGACATTTGCACTTGTAACATCCACATCCTTGTTAGAGGTTTGCACATGAATTACCGCTCTTTGAATAACCCTTTGAAAACTTGTTGTAGGCTTGACGTCATCAGAGTCCTTCACGATAATATGACGTAATTCATTGTCCAAGTAACCCTGTATTTCCGCTTTCAATAGCTCAACATCAACTGAACAATATCTAAATACTACAGCAGCATCTTCATCATCGATTATCGCAAGCAATAAATGCTCTAATGTAGAGAATTCATGTTTTTTATCACGAGCTATGGATAGTGCTTTATGAAGAGAATTTTCAAGACCCTTTGAAAAACTTGGCATAACTAATTACCTTTTTCCATTTTACATTGCAAAGGATGACCATTTTTTATTGCAAAATTCATAACTTGCATAACTTTAGTTTCAGCAACATCAAAAGGGTAAACACCGCAAAGTCCAGAACCACTTTTATGAACATGTAGCATAACTTGATTTGCTTCTTCAATACTTTTTGAGAAATATTTCATTAGGACCTCTACAACAAATTCCATAGGAGTATAATCATCGTTTAAGAGTATCACTTGATACATACTTGGTCTAGTAACTTTGTCTTTGAGAAGTGTTTGATTTTCATTTGCTGTGGAATTCTTCGTAACAGCCATCTGATTGCCTTTCTGTAATATATCTCTATTATATATTTGGTAATTAAAAAATAAATTTCAATTTTAAAAAAAAATTATTAGGGATATGTATAATATCTATTGTGATTAATAAAAATATAATAATTTCATTGTAGTGTGCTATTTATGCAAAATATGCTTGTAAAAAAATTTATTATATTAGTAACATCCCTAACTTTTATTTTCTTTTTAACAAAAGACGTTAATTCTGCACCAAAATACTCTTCATTTTCTCTAGATGCCGCTTCTGGTGAAATAGTTCATAATAACAAAGGATATCAAAAACGATACCCAGCATCACTTACTAAGGTCATGACTTTGTATATAATTTTTGAAGATATCAAAAATAATAAGATAAAAAAATCAGATCTCATTATATTTTCTAGAAATGCCTCTAATAAACCTGCCTCTAAATTAGGCTTATCACAAGGTGAAACTATATCTTTCAATAATGCCATTAAGGCACTTGCGATAAAATCTGCCAATGATGTGGCGACGGCTGTTGCGGAGCATATTTCGGGTACAGAACTGAAATTCGCAAATAGAATGACAGAAAAAGCAAGACAAATTGGCATGTATAACACAACCTTTAAGAATGCTTCAGGATTACATAATAATTACCAAACAACAACAGCCTATGATATGTCCATACTTGGACTAAGAATGATAAAAGATTTTCCAAAAGAGTCTAAAGTATTTTCTATGAAGGAGTTTATTTATGAGGGTAAAAAGTACAAAAGCCATAATAAGCTCCTCTTTACCTATGCAGGTGCAGAAGGGATCAAAACCGGTTTCACAAACATGTCCGGATTTAACTTGTTAACATACGTGAAAAGAAATAATAAAAAGGTTATATCAGTTGTGATGGGAGGAAGTACGTCAAATTCAAGGAATAGTAATATGGCTAAGGTACTTGATTTATCTCTGAAGAAAGTTGGTAAACATCTACCATATCCAGTTAATAAACCTAATTATTCTAATCTTAATAAACAAATTAACTACAGTAATCACCATCATAATAGTATTAAAAAATCTAATATATATCCTGATAATGACACAAAATATAATCGCTTAAGTGAGAGAGTAGATAGATTCTTGGCTATATTCCCATGAATACTATTTTAATTTTATTAAAAACTCTCTTGCAGAATTAATTTTTTTTGCAATGTATTCACTTCCACCGCTATCTGGATGATTTTTCTTCATTAAATTACGGTATGACTCTTCTATTTTTTCAATACTATCTCCAGGTTTTAATCCTAAGATTTCGTATGCTTCTTCCTCACTTGAAATAATCGATTGACTCTTTCTTGATTTAGTGTGGAATTTACTTAGATTTGTTAAATTTCTCAATATATATGGTAGTAAATAGATAAAATAACCTAATACTTTAAATTTAATAAGTAGACCTAAAATAGCTAAAAAAAATACAGAGAGAATTAATATCATTATCATCCAATTCTAGAATCTCCATAGTCATTTTTCTAAAATTATGGAGTACATCTATATAAAAATGGTGCGATCGAGAAGACTCGAACTTCCACAGAGTTGCCTCTACAGCGACCTCAACGCTGCGCGTCTACCAATTCCGCCACGATCGCAAAATTTAATTAAATTATATAATTAAATATATTAGAATGATATTATTTAGCAAATAATAAAATAAAAAATACTCAAAAATCAAATGACTAAAAAAATAGAATTTTATAAAAGTAACTCGTTAATTGATTACCAAGTGGCCACTCGTTATATGGAGTCTCGTGCTGATTCTATTCACAAGGGTGATGAAAATGAATTAATTTGGCTACTCGAACATCCACCTATATATACGGCTGGCTCTAGTGCTAAAAAAGAGGAATTATTGATAGAAAGTGAAATTCCTGTATATCAAACACCCCGAGGTGGAAAATTCACCTATCATGGACCTGGGCAAAGAATTATATATGTAATGCTGGATTTAAGAAGGTTTAATAAGGATATAAGACTCTTTATTGAGACACTTGAAGATATCATGATTAATACAATGGATGCTTTTGATATAGAAATATATCCGAAAAGAGAACGTATTGGTTTATGGACAAAAAAAAATAAAGAAGAAGAAAAAATTGGTGCAATTGGACTAAAAGTCAAAAAATGGATATCGCTTCACGGCATAGCAATTAATATTAATCCAGATATGCAGTATTTTGATGGTATTATTCCATGTGGAATATCAGAGTTTGGAGTCACATGCCTAAATAATATTGATCCAAATATTTCTTTAAATAAATTTGATGAGAAATTTCTTGAAATTTTTGAGCTGAAAATTGAAAAATTAATTACGATAGATAATTTAATCCTATCAGAGAGAATCTAATAATCTAAGATATACATCAAGTTCAACTTTTTTTTCCTGAAGTTCCATAGACCTTGAAGTATCATTATACTGAAACTTATTGTACCATAACTCTTCAAGATAGGTTGCCTCCCAAATTTGATTATGATTAAATAATTTTAGAGTAGATAAAATGGTTAAAATTGACGACCCTGTTTTCTTAAGAATTGAATGCATAACAAGGATATCTATTGGCTGCTTTTTATTCAAATAATTTCTTATTATGGTAATATTTTTTTGATCTTGCTTTAAAGACTGAATTTCTGATGTCGTTTCCCAGGAAGTTTGAAAAATATCATCAAATGCTTGAATCTTTTTACCCCAATTTTCTCTCTGAACTTTTGCCAAGTTAGCGGGAGTGGTTACATAATAAAAAAGAAGGTCTGTTTCTAGATAATTTAAAAAATCATTAATTAGCTCCTCAGAATTTATCTTCTTATTATCTGCGAGTTTAATTAGCAGACTCAATACGAGTAAATTATGATTCTTATTTTTTTTATAAGAAAGTAACTCATTCTCGAGTTCTTTTTTAAAAATACTATTAGGAATCTGTACTTGATTCTTAGAATGCGTTAGAAAAGGTTTGCCATTTATAAATAATTTGTAGACTTTGTTCTCTACTGCTATTTTTATACTTTCCAGACTTGAAATATAGTTATTAATATTCTTATTCATCTGAATTTAACTTCAATCGTTTTATTGCTTCGTAAAAGTAAATAGGCATTTCAGCTATTACTTCTATTTTTTCCTCGCTCTTGAAACCTGGGAAAACTAACTTCTGTGCATGCAAGTATAGTTTTTTTTCTAAACCTTCATTAATTTTAATATTTCCATATTTCATATCACCTATTATTGGGTGACCAATTAAGGTTAGGTGCTTTCTAATTTGATGTTTTCTACCTGTTAGAGGATGTATTTGCAGCAGAGAAATCGCACCCTCATGACTGTCTATTAATTTATATTTTGTTACCACACTCTGCTTACGATCATAATCAACAAAATCACTCTTCTTTTGATATGTATCACTAATTTCTATATCTATTTGTCCATTTCTATTTACAGGCTTACCATTAACGAGAGCTATATATTGTTTTTTTATTATCTGGTTTTTGAATGCCGACGTATAAAATTGAGCAACTTCTCTCCTTTTGGCAATCATCAATACTCCTGTCGTATGCTTGTCAAGTCTATGAACTAGTCTATATTTTTCATCTGCTTCGGTATTAATATCTTGGAGCATACCATCAACATGTATATTAATACTTGTTCCACCTTGGGTTGCAAGCCCATATGGCTTATTGATGATTAATACATGCTTATCTTCATAAATCTGCATATCTCTAATAGATCGTGTCTGATAATTAGAATTCTGTTTTAATAAAGCTTCGGTATCAATTTGATCAGGAGGTATACGAATAATGTCACCAGTTAGCACTCTATAATCAGGTTTCTTTCTTCGCCCTCCTACTCTTACTTGTCCTGTTCTAATAATTTTTTGAATATTAGTGTAACTAGTATTTTTTATATTCTCTTTTAGCCATCTATCTAATCTGATTTGGTTATCATCTACCTTGACAATCTTATGCATTTTATCCCCTATCAATTATATGCCTTAAAAATCCACATACCTCCCAACATGGCCAATAAAGATAATACTAAAGTAATAAAGATATAAATTATAGCTACTAATTTGCTATTAGATTGGTAAAGCAAAAACACATCCAATGAAAAGGCGGAAAAAGTTGTAAATCCTCCTAAAAAGCCAATTGTCATAAATAGTTTTAAATTATCAGATAGACTTATCATGTCACTAAAGATTTGATATGTGAGACCAATCAGAAAACAACCTATAATATTGACTAAAATAGTTCCAAAAGGAAAACTATAGCCTATTAAATTATTGGAGAGTAGATATATTAAATACCTAAAAACTGAGCCGAAAAAACCACCAAAGCCAACTATTATGACTTTAAGCATATTTAGGCAATAGAATTTGCATTTTCTGTTTCTTCTTCAGACTCTTGTATTTGAACAGGCCCTGAGTCTTGTCCTTTTGCATCTTTATCTCTATCAACAAACTCGATAACAGCCATTGGCGCTGAGTCACCATACCTAAAACCAGCTTTAATTATTCTTGTGTAACCACCAGCTCTTTCAGCATACCTTGGGCCGAGGACATCAAATAATTTCTTAACCATATCGTTATCTTGTAGTTTTGATATTGCTTGTCTTCTGGAATGCAAGTCATTTTTTCTAGATAGCGTTACCATTTTTTCGATAATTGGTCTTAATTCTTTTGCTTTTGGCAACGTAGTAGTAATTTGCTCATGCTTAATTAGAGCGTTTACCATATTTGAAAACATAGCTTTTCTATGGCTTGATGTTCTATTTAATTTACGTCCAGATATATTATGACGCATACTCTTCTCCTATAAACTCTTAAATTAGTAACTTTCTTCATATCGTTTTGCCAGATCATCTATATTCTCTGGTGGCCAGTTTGGAATATTCATACCAAGATGTAGTCCCATTTGAGCAAGGACTTCTTTTATTTCATTTAATGACTTTCTACCAAAATTAGGTGTTCTTAGCATCTCAGACTCAGACTTTAGTATAAGATCTCCGATGTATACAATATTATCATTTTTAAGACAATTTGCTGATCTGACTGATAGTTCTAACTCATCAACCTTCTTCAATAAAGCAGGATTAAATGTCAATTCAGGAGTCTTGTCTTCTACAACAGGGGCAACGGGTTCTTCAAAATTAACAAATACGTCAAGTTGGTCTTGCATTATTCTTGCGGCAAATGCTATTGCATCCTCAGGACGAACTGATCCATCAGTTTCAATTGTCATATTTAGCTTATCGTAGTCAAGAATTTGGCCTTCTCTAGTGTTTTCAATATCATAAGTCACTCTCTTTACAGGCGAAAATAAACTATCAATTGGAATCAGACCAACTGGCTCATCTTCAGAGCGATTTTTTTCTGCCGGCACATAACCTCTTCCAGTTCTTGCAATGAATTCCATCCTGATATTTACCTTATCATCTAAGGTGCATATCACTGTTTCGGGGTTTAAAACTTCAACATCAGCTGATGATTCAATATCTCCAGCTATAACAGTGCAGGGACCAGTTTTATTTAGTATTAATTTAACTTCGGAGTCAGCATGCATTTTTATTGCGATATCTTTTATATTTAAAATTATATCTGTAACATCTTCTCTAACACCTGATATTGCTGAGAACTCGTGAAGGACACCATCTATCTTCACTGAGGTAATAGCACTACCTTGAAGAGATGATAAGAGAATTCTCCTTAGTGAGTTTCCAATAGTTAATCCAAAACCTTTTTCCATAGGCTCAACTGTCAGTCTGGAGACATTTTTACCTGACTGATCTTCTTTGATTTGAATTTTATTTGGTTTAACTAATTCCTGCCAATTTTTTTCTATCACAGTATTACCTCTTTGTTCTTCTATTTTAATAATAATTTCTTCCATATCAGGGATATGAATTTACTAAATCTTATACACGCCTTCTTTTTGGAGGCCGGCAACCATTATGTGGTATCGGAGTAACATCTTTTATGGATGTTATTGTAAAACCTGTTGTTTGCAATGCACGAAGTGCAGATTCCCTGCCAGTACCAGGCCCTTTGACCATAACCTCTATTGTTTTCATTCCGTGCTCCATAGCCTTTTTTGCTGCATCTTCAGCCGCAACTTGAGCTGCATATGGAGTTGATTTTCTTGATCCTTTAAAGCCCATACCTCCCGCAGATGACCATGATATAGCATTACCTTGAACGTCTGTAATTGTAACCATAGTGTTATTATATGTAGCATTAACATATGCAACTCCAGAGGTTATATTTTTCTTCTCTCTTCTTTTAACTCTAGTTTTATCTTTAACCATTATTATTCCTAACTATTTTTTCTTACCTGCAATTGGTTTAGATGGACCTTTACGTGTTCTTGCATTTGTATGTGTTCTCTGCCCTCTTACTGGTAAGCCTCTTCTATGTCTTAAACCCCTATAACAACCAAGATCCATCATTCCTTTTATATTCATTGCAACTTCACGTCGGAGATCTCCCTCAACAACATAATCGCTATCAATAGCTTCTCTGATAGCAATCACCTCTGAATCTGATAATTGATTAACTCTTTTTGTGAGTTCAATATTAACTTTATTGCATATATCTCTCGCTTTTACTGGCCCAATCCCATGTATACTTCTAAGTGCGATCTCAACGCGCTTGTTTGTTGGAATATTTACTCCCGCTATTCTAGCCAATTTAATTCTCCTCAATCTAAAATGTTATGAATAAAATGAATAATTAGTTATATTGTGTGTTTATATCAACAATTATTTATATTATCAATTATATTCGTTTATCTAATATCCATTTATTATTAATTACTATCTATCAATACCTCAATTTTCTTACTCACTGCATCAACAGTCATCATACCATCAATCTCATGCAGTTGATAATGACTTGAATAATAATCAATAATCGGTTTTGTTTCCACATTATATATATCCAAGCGTTTCTTTAGCACTTGAATACTATCATCTTCTCTTATGACAGAACTTTCACTGGCACGTTTAGTAATCCTATCTATTAAAATATTCTCATCTACTGATAATTCTATTATCAGATCTAATTTCATCTCATTTCTGAACAATAGATCCTCCAAACTTTTAGCTTGCAAGATTGTACGAGGAAAACCATCGAATATTCTTCCGGGCATAGACTGTGTTTCAGATAACTTCTCTTCCATAATTTTTATGATCAGTTCATCACCTACTAGTTTACCACTTGCAAGTATATCTTTAACAATAATTCCAGTAGATGTATTATTTGCAACAGCTTGTCTTAATATATCTCCAGTTGAAAGTTGACAATAACCATACTTTTTAATAATAAATTCTGATTGAGTTCCCTTTCCTGAACCGGGTGGACCTAAGAGTATTAAATTCATCTTTTTCTGCCTCTTAGATTTGATTTTTTAATCAAACCCTCATATTGATGCGCTAAAAGATGGCTTTGAACTTGAGAAACTGTATCCATTGTCACGTTAACAACAATTAAAAGGGAGGTCCCACCAAAGTAAAATGGGATTGCAGCATATGACATTAATATTTCAGGTAATATACAAACAGCTGCAAGGTATGCTGCACCTACACATGTTATTCTCGTTAATACATAATCTATATATTCAGCTGTTTTTTCACCAGGTCTTATACCCGGTATAAATCCACCTTGCCTTTTTAGGTTATCAGCTGTATCTGATGGGTTGAATACAATTGCGGTATAAAAGAAAGCAAAGAAAACAATTAAGGCAATATAAAATGAGAGATATAATGGCTGGCCTCTTCCAAGAAGAGAGCTAATAAAATTAAGCCACCCAGGCTCCTGTCCAGTTGAAAAATTAGCCACTGTCATAGGTAAAAGCAATAATGAGGATGCAAATATAGGTGGAATAACACCGGCAGTATTTATTTTTAAAGGTAAATGCGAGCTCTCCCCACCTGTAACTTTATTACCTTGCTGACGCCTCGGATATTGAACAATAAGTCTTCTTTGAGCTCTTTCAACATATACAATTATTACTATAACTGCGATTGCTATTATAAGGACAGCAAGGATAAGCCAAGTAGAGAGTGCACCTTGTCTTCCTAGCTCCAATGTATTTACAAGTGCAGAAGGTAGCTCAGCGACAATACCTGCAAAGATTATGAGTGAAATCCCATTTCCAATTCCTCTTGCAGTTACTTGTTCTCCGATCCACATCAAAAACATAACACCACCGACTAATGTAATTACAGCTGAAAAACGAAAATATAAGCCAGGGTCTGTTACGATTTCTCCAGCTCCTTCAAGCCCAATTGATATACCCCAAGCTTGAAGAGTAGCCAAAAAGACAGTCCCATATCTCGTGTATTGATTTATTTGCTTTCTACCTCTTTCACCACCTTCTTTTCTAAGCTGGCTTAATACGGGTGACACGGCAACCAATAATTGCATTATAATAGCAGCTGATATATAAGGCATTATATTAAGTGCAAAAATAGCCATTCTACCCACGGCTCCTCCGGCAAACATATCAAACATTCCGAGTATACCGCTTTGGTTTTGTTGGAATAAATCATTGAGTGCCTGAGTATTAATCCCTGGAAGTGGAATAAAAGTTCCAAGCCTATATATTAGTAAGGCACCCAAAGTAAAGAGAATTCTTTGCTTTAAATCTTTAGCCTTTGCAAAAGTTGAAAAATTTATATTTGAAGCAAGTTGTTCAGCTGCAGATGCCATACATCACCCTAATTTCTTTTAATTAAATATTAAGCATTTTCCTCAGGGGAACCTACAATTTTAATTTGGCTTCCTGTTTTTTCAATACTTTTTATTGCTTTTTGGGATGCTCCTGAAACTTCAAATGCAACCTTTGATTTTAAAACACCAGTACCAAGAATTTTCAAGCCATTTTTTTCAGTCTTTATTATCCTTGCTTTAAGAAGATTTTCTGAGTTGATAACTTCTTTCTCATTGATTCTTCCGTTATCTATAAAATATTGTATTCTATCAAGATTAAAAACATTATAACTCTTGGCAAATATATTTTTAAAGCCTCTTTTTGGCAATCTCCTGTGAAGTGGCATCTGTCCACCTTCGAATCCTTTTATGGCCACTCCTGAACGTGACTTTTGTCCCTTGACACCTCTCCCTGCTGTTTTACCTTTTCCTGAACCTATACCTCTGCCAACTCTTTTTCGAGCCTTTCGGGCACCCTGCAGATCTGATAATTCATTTAATTTCATCGTAACCTCTATATATTTCTATGTATCTAAAACTTTAACAAGATGTTGAACTTTTCTAACCATTCCTCTGACAGATGGGGTATCTTCTAATACCTTTATTCTTCCTATTTTATTAAGACCTAGTCCTATTAACGTTTGTTTTTGATCAAACTTTCTACCAATAGAACTTCCGATTTGCATTATTTTTATAGTTTTAATATCTTTTGACATACTAACCTATCACTCTGTTTCTGTATTTAGTTCTTTCCTTCTTGTAACAAGATCACTAACTTTTAGCCCCCTTCTTGAGGCAATCATTCTTGGGCTTTGCTCATTCCTTAAAGCATCAAAAGTTGCACGAACCATATTGTATGGATTCGCCGTTCCTTGTGACTTTGCAACAACATCTTGTACACCGAGAGCTTCAAATATAGCCCTCATTGGCCCTCCGGCTATAATCCCTGTCCCTGAAGGCGCTGTTCTTAATAAGACCTTTCCTGCACCGTGATGGCCATACACATCATGGTGTAGTGTTCTCCCGTCACGAAGAGGTACCCTAATCATTTCTCTTTTTGCATCATCTGTAGCTTTTTTAATAGCTTCTGGTACTTCTTTTGCTTTTCCGTGACCAAATCCGACTTTACCTTTTTGATCTCCGACTACAACAAGGGCTGCAAAGCCGAAGCGTCTTCCACCTTTTACAACCTTTGCAACTCGATTGATATGAACGAGTCTATCGATATAATCACTATTTTCATCTTTGGATTTTGCCTGTGAACGTGCCATATTTTCCCCTTAAAATTCTAATCCGTTATTTCTTGCAGCATCAGCTAAAGCTTTTACTCGTCCATGATACAAATAACCGCTTCTATCAAAAATAACACTATTAACACCTGCTTTTAATGATCTTTCAGCTATTAACTTTCCAATTTTTTCTGCTGCCTTTTTATCAGAACCTTTTTCAGTTCTATTGTTTTTTTCAAGAGTTGATGCTGACGCAAGTGTTTTACCATTCATATCATCAATGATTTGAGCATAAATATTTTTTGATGATCTAAATACGCTCAACCTTGGTCTCTGGTTATTATTACTCTTTAATGAGCGCCTAACTCTTAGCTTTCTTTTTATTTTAGTATTTAATTGAACCATTTTTTAACTCTACTTCTTTTTACCTTCTTTTCTGAAAACATATTCATCTTTATATCTAATTCCCTTACCCTTGTATGGTTCAGGAGGTCTGAATCTTCTGATCTCAGCAGCAGTTTGACCAACTCTTTGTTTATCAATACCCTCTATTATAATCTCTGTTGGTCGGGTACATTTAATCTCAATTCCGTCTGGCACAGCATAATTAACCTCATGACTAAAACCTAGGGATAATTGCAGTGTTTTACCCTGTAATTGCGCTCTATATCCAACACCTTGAATTTCAAGTGTTTTAGAATACCCTTCCGTAACTCCAGAAACTAAGTTACTTACGATTGTTCTTGTCAAGCCCCAAAATGAACGAGTTTTTTTATCTAAATTTTTTGGAATAATATTAATTTCGGAACTCTCAATTTGTACATCAACATCAGCGAAAAGATCCGCTGATAGTTGACCTTTCGGACCAACTACTGTTAGAACACCGTTATTAATATTAGCTGTTACGTTATCTGGTATTATGATACTCTTTTTTCCAATTCTTGACATATTGACCTTTTTTAAAATACTTTACAAAGTATTTCACCCCCTACATTTGCTTCTCTTGCGTTAACGTCTGACATAACACCTTTTGAAGTTGATAATATGGACACACCTAAACCATTAAAAACTCGTGGTAACTCTGTTACTGATGAGTATACTCGGCGGCCAGGTTTAGATACTCTTTCAAGCTTTTTAATAACAGGATCTCCCTCGTGGTATTTTAACTCTATTTCAAACATAGGGAAATGTCCTTCAACTTCAATTCTTGTATAGCCACGAATATATCCCTCATCCTGCAAAACTAGTAATACATTTTCTCTTAGCTTTGAGGCAGGAGTAAGGACCGATGTCTTGTTTCGAAGAAGGGCATTCCTTATTCTTGTTAGCATATCCGCTAATGGATCTGTCATCATGTTAATACCTCACCAACTTGATTTAATCATACCTGGTATTTGACCTTCAGCAGTTAAGTCTCTAACAGCTATTCTCGAAACACCAAGTTTCCTATAGTAGCCTCTCGGTCTACCAGTTATTGCGCATCTATTTCTATGTCTTATTGGAGCAGAGTTTCTTGGTAACTTCGCAAGTTTAACAGTAGCCTGAAATCTTTCCTCCAATGACAATGATTTATTTTTTGAAATTTCTTTCAATTTAGATCTTTTCTCAGCATGTTTTCTGCTCAATTTCAATCTTTTTTCATTTCTCTCTATTATGCTTACTTTTGACATCTAAACTCCTATATAATTAATTCCTAAATGGAAAATTAAATCCTGTTAATAATGCTTTTGCTTCTTCATTAGTATTAGCAGTGGTACAAATAATGATATCCATTCCTCTAATAACATCAACTTTATCATAATTAATCTCTGGAAATACAATGTGCTCTTTCATTCCCATTGCATAATTTCCATTACCATCAAAACTTTTTGCACTTATACCTCTAAAGTCTCTTACTCGAGGAAGAGCAATTGTAATTAACCTATCAACAAAATCATACATCCTTGACTTTCTTAGTGTAACTTTTGCTCCAATAACCATTCCTTCACGAAGTTTGAAATTAGCTATCGATTTTTTAGCTTTCGTAAATACTGGCTTTTGCCCTGCTATTAAACCGAGTGCTTCTATAGCAACATCAGCTTTTTTTGACTCTGCAACTGCATCTCCAAGTCCCATATTTAGTACAATTTTATCGAGTTTTGGTATTTGCATATCATTCGTATAATTAAATTTTTCTTTTAATTCCTTAACGATTTGCTCTTGATATTGTACTTTCATGTGGGGGATATATCTATTTGTCATCTAATATCTCCTCTGATTTTTTGAGGTATCTAACTTTTACTCCATCTTTTAGAAACTTGAACCCAACCTTTGAAGCCTTTGAGTCTTTTGGATCAATAATAGCAACATTTGATACATGTATTTTACCCTCTTTTTCAATAATGCCACCCTCTGAAGTTTGAGTTTGCTTCTGATGCTTCTTTTTGATACTGACGCCTTGAACTACAAGTTTATTTTCTGTTGGAAAAACAGTTAGTACAGTGCCAGTTTTTCCTTTATCCTTACCCACAAGGACGATTACATTGTCACCTTTTTTTATCTTAGCTGCCATTACTAAAGTACCTCCGGAGCTAGTGAAATTATTTTCATATGATTCTTTGCTCTTAATTCTCTTGTTATAGGTCCAAATATCCGAGTGCCTATTGGCTCACCCTGGTTATTAATGAGCACCGCCGCATTACCATCAAACCGAATTGCCGTGCCATCATTCCTTAAAATACCTTTGGCAGTCCTTACTATTACAGCTTTTAAAACATCCCCCTTTTTCACCCGACCCCTTGGGATTGCTTCCTTTACTGTTACAACTATAGTATCACCAATCTGCGCAGTCTTTCTTTTTGAACCACCCAATACCTTTATACACTGAACACGTTTAGCCCCAGAGTTGTCAGCCACACTTAGATTTGATTGCATTTGGATCATCTGTAAATTTTCCTTCTAAACCTTATAATACTATCCATTTTTTTAATTTGGAGTATGGTTTTGACTCTTGAATTCTAACCTCATCTCCAATCTCATGCCTATTATTTTCATCATGGGCATGATATCTTTTTGATCTTCTAACTGTTTTTTTTAATAATGGATCTATAAATCTTCTCTCAACACGTACGACAATGGTTTTATCAAGAGTATTATTTTCCACAACACCGGAGAGTATTCTCTTTGGCATTATTTCTTCTCCTCTAATTTGCTTTTTTCACTATATATTGTTTTTAACTTTGCAATGGTCCTTCTAACTTCTCTGACCCTCGCAGTATTTTCAAGTTGTCCACTTGTTCTTTGAAACCTGAGGTTCAATTGTTCTTTTTTATATCTTATGAGGGAGTCGTTTATTTGATCCAACGTTAGCTCTCTTATTTCCAGTGCTTTCATTATTTAATATTCCTAATTTAAGTCTGTTATTCGTGATACAATTTTGCATTTTACTGGCAATTTTGCAGCTGCTAACGACAAGGCTTCTCTTGCTACTTCAATTGAAACACCATCTATCTCAAACATTACTCTGCCTGGCTTAACCTTGGCAGCCCAGTATTCAACGGAACCCTTACCTTTACCCATTCGAACTTCTGTTGGTTTTTTTGACACAGGAACATCGGGGAATATCCTAATCCAAACCCTTCCAGCTCTTTTCATATGCCGCGTCATTGCCCTACGTGCAGCTTCTATTTGTCTTGCTGTAACCCTTGAAGGCTCCAATGATTTTAGGCCATAAGAACCAAAATTTAGTGCAAAACCACCCTTTGCATTTCCACTAATTCTTCCTTTATGCATTTTTCTGAACTTTGTTTTTTTTGGCTGTAACATTATTCAATCCTAACTTTGTTCGGGTCTTGCTGATGAACGATTCGTATCTTGACTTCCTGTAATACTTTTTTCTTGTGCCATAGGATCATGCTCTAGAATTTCACCTTTAAAAATCCAGACTTTTATACCAATAGCTCCGTATGTTGTTTGCGCAGTAGCAAAACCATAATCAACATTTGCTCTTAGAGTGTGTAACGGCACCCTACCTTCTCTATACCATTCAGTCCTTGCTATTTCAGCACCACCAAGCCTACCACCACAATTTATTCTAATTCCTCCAGCTCCCATCCTAAGTGCAGTCTGCACTGAACGCTTCATAGCACGTCTAAATGCAACTCTTCTCTCAAGTTGTTGTGCTATCGACTCCGCAACAAGAGTGGCATCAATCTCAGGCTTCCTGACTTCAAGTATGTTAATGGCAACCTCTGTATTTGTAATTTTCTGTATTTTTGTTTTTATCAGTTCAATATCAGAGCCTTTTTTACCAATTAATATACCAGGCCTTGCAGAATATATGGTAACTGCACACTTCTTATGAGGTCGTTCAATAACGATTTTTGATATTGCAGCAGCGGATTTTAAACCATTGACCAGTGATCTGATCTTGCGATCTTCCATCAGGAGTTTTGGGTATTCATTTTTCTCAGCGAACCAACGTGAGTCCCAAGTTCTATTAATCCCTAACCTCAATGCTACTGGTGATACTTTTTGTCCCATTATTTACTTTCCTCATTTTCCAATTGTTTTACGACAACTGTTAATTGACTAAACGGTTTGTGAATTCTACCAACACGGCCTCTAGCCCTTGGTTTCCATCTTTTTAGTACTAGATTTTTACCTACATATGCCTCATTTACATATAATTCATCAATATCTAGATTATGATTATTTTCTGCATTTGCGATTGCAGATTTTAGTGTTTTTAATACATCCTGTGCGATTCTCTTTCTTGAAAATTGGAGATCATTTATTGCCTTATCCACTTTCTTTCCGCGTATCATTGATGCTACAAGGTTAAGCTTTTGCGAACTAACTTTTAAATTTTTTGTTATTGCTTGCGCTGATCCCTCAGGTGCTTTTAATGCCATTATTATTTCCTTTTAGACTTCTTGTCTGCTAAATGACCATAATACGTTCTTGTTGGAGAAAATTCTCCAAACTTTCTTCCAACCATTTCTTCAGTAACAAGAACTGGTATATGCTTTTGGCCATTATGTACACCGAATGTTAATCCGACAAACTGTGGAAGAATAGTTGATCTTCGTGACCAAATTTTAATTACATCGTTTCTTCCAGATGCTCGAGCTTTATCGGCTTTCTTTAATAAATAACCGTCAACAAACGGTCCCTTCCAAACTGAACGTGCCATGTTACTTAATTACCTTTTCTTTTTAAGATGCCTACTTCTGATGATTAATCTATCAGAGGATTTATTTTTAATTCTTGTTTTTTTACCCTTTGTTGGCTTTCCCCATGGGGTAACAGGATGCCTACCACCCGAGGTTTTTCCTTCACCACCACCGTGAGGATGGTCAATAGGATTCATTGCCACACCTCTCACTGAAGGTCTTTTACCAAGCCACCTTGATCTACCTGCTTTGGCTAATTTAATATTTTTATTATCTGGATTTGATACTGCACCAATTGTTGCCATACATTCTGAACGAGTCATTCTTTGTTCACCAGAATTTAACCTGAGGATAGAGTATGATTGATCTCTTCCAACTAATTGTACATATGTACCGGCTGATCTTGCAATTTGTCCACCTTTACCTGGTTTAAGCTCAACATTATGTATGATAGTCCCAACAGGTATATTAGCTAGTGGAAGAGCATTACCAGGTTTAATATCTGCGTTTGGACCAGACATAATTGTGTCACCAACAGACATTCTTTGCGGTGCAAGGATATATGCTTTAGTTCCGTCCTCATAAGCCAATAGTGCTATGAAGCCAGATCTGTTTGGGTCATATTCAATTCTTTCAACTTTTGCAGGCACGTCAAAATGGCCTCTCTTAAAATCAATAATCCTATATAAACGTTTATGACCGCCACCCCGTCTTCTCGCAGTCACTCTACCTTTATTATTACGTCCACCAGATTTTGTCAGACCAATCGTCAGAGACTTCTCAGGCTTACCATTCCAAAGTTGCGTTCTAGATACCAGAACTAGACCTCTTTGCCCTGGAGTATTTGGTTTATATGATTTTAAAGCCATACTGAATTATCCACTTATACCTGTTGTAAAATCAAAGCTTTGCCCCTCTTCAAGAGAAACGATTGCCTTCTTAATATCTGCTCTTTTGCCAAACCTACCCTTAAACCTTTTTACTTTTCCTTTTCTGATAAGCGTATTAACTGCCTTAACTTTAACCTTAAATAAAGTCTCTATTGCTTCTTTAATTTGGGCCTTCGTAGCTGTTTTTGAAACGTCAAAAATTACTTGGCCATTTTCTGATATCATTGTCGCCTTCTCAGTTATTACCGGATTTCTAATAACATCATATATATCAATTTCATTCATATAACCGACCCTCGATTTCCTTCAATGCTGCCTTCGTTATAAAAAGCTTATCTCTTTTTAGCATATCGTATACATTCATACCTTGGACTGGCAATATATCAATTTTAGGAATATTCATCGAAGCAAGCTCAAAGTTTTTATCAAATTCGCTAGCCTCTAGAAATAGAGCAGAGGTTGCTTCTAACTTTTGAAGGTTTTTCACTAAATCTGATGTTTTTGGTTTATTTAACTTTGCCTCACTTAATATAACCAGATTACCCTCTTGTTGCTTTGTTGATAGGGCATGTCTTAATGCAAGTTTCCTGAATTTCTTTGTAAGTTTTATTGAGTGATCCCTTGGAGTTGGGCCAAAAGCTCTTCCACCACCCCTAAATTGTGGCACTTTCTTTGATCCATGACGTGCACCTCCAGTACCTTTTTGCTTATACATTTTTTTTGTTGTAGCTGTAATTTCGGATCTATTTTTAACTTTATGCGTGCCCGACCTCTTTTTTGCCAATTGATACAAAACAGTCCTATGCAGTATATCCTTGCGTGGCTCAAGACAGAATATTTCATCTTTAATGGTGATAGTACCAGACACCTTTGCGGCCATGTCAATTACGTTTACCTTCATTTCTTTTCACCATCATTTTCTGGTAACTCTTCATCATCTTGTGAGTCGGAAGTTGTTTCTTTGCCATCTATTGGATCTGATTGTGTATCGTTATTAGCCTCTTGTTCTTGAACTTCGTTCGAAACCTCAACATTTATATCTTTGCTTTCATCATTTTGATTTGTTTCAGCAGTAATAATATCTACATCTATATTCTCAGAATCAACTGATGCATCATCTCCGCCGATAAAACTACCAGGTGTTGGTAATTCTAGGTCAGCCTGTTTTTTTACTGCATCTTTGATGGTAATCCAACTACCCTTATGCCCTGGTACTGCACCTTGCACGAATATAAGACCTTTATCATTATCAACTGAATGTATCACTAAATTTTGGATGGTTACACGAGCAGCACCCATGTGGCCTGCCATTTTCTTTCCTTTAAAAACCTTCCCTGGATCCTGACACTGGCCTGTTGATCCATGACTTCTATGACTTACTGAGACACCATGCGAAGCTCTTAAACCTGCAAAATTGTGCCTTTTCATAGCTCCGGCAAACCCCTTGCCTATACTTGTACCTGTTACATCAACTCTTTGCCCTGGTAAAAAGTGATCTGCTTTCATGAACAGACCAATCTGTATGAATTTATCCTCGTCAATCCTAAATTCAACTAACTTTGATTTTGGCTCAACCTTCGCTTTTGAAAAATGTCCTCTCATTGGTTTTGTAACATTTTTTATTTTTGGATTTCCAGCTCCAATTTGTATTGCAGAGTAACCGTCAATTTCTTTTGTTTTGTGCGAAACAACTTGACAACTGGATATAGCTAAAACCGTAACAGGTATATGCTGGCCCTTCTCTGAGAATATTCTCATCATCCCAAGTTTTTCTGCTATTAAACCAACTCTCATAACAATCCCTATATTCTATAATTTTATCTCAACATTAACACCAGCGGAGAGATCTAGCTTCATTAGTGCATCTACTGTTTGTGGTGTTGGATCGACAATATCTAATAACCTTTTATATGTTCTTATTTCAAATTGCTCGCGACTTTTTTTATCGATATGCGGTCCACGAAGAACAGTAAATTTTTCAATCCTTCTAGGCAGAGGAATTGGTCCCCTAATATTTGCACCAGTTCTCTTTGCAGTGCTAACAATCTCAGTAGTTGCACTATCTAACAAACGATGATCATAAGCCTTTAATCGTATTCTAATATTTTGTCCCTGCATTTTTTATCCTATAATATTTTATGCGTATTTTGCTATTACTTGATCAGAAACCGCTTGCGGTACTTGTTCATAATGATCAAATTGCATAGTAAATTGAGCCCGGCCTTGGCTCATTGACCTCAGATGGCTAACATAGCCAAACATATTTGCTAATGGAACTTGAGATTTAATAACAGTAGAATTTGATCTGGATTCTGTACCTGATATTTGACCTCTACGCGAATTAAGATCACCAATTACATCACCCATATACTCCTCTGGTGTAACAACCTCGACATCCATGATTGGCTCTAATAACTTTGGTGATGCAGACTGTGCACCTTCACGAAATGCAGCCCTTCCAGCAATCTCAAAAGCCATGACAGAAGAGTCAACATCATGATACGCACCATCGTGTAGTATTACATGTATATCTAATAGAGGAAACCCAGCTAGGATACCATTGTCCAGAACTGATGCTATACCTTTTTCGACACCTGGAATATATTCTCTTGGTATGTTACCACCAACAACTTTATTTTCGAAGACAAATCCTGTACCGGGCTCTCCTGGGCTTATTGTCATCTTAACTCTAGCAAATTGTCCAGCTCCACCAGATTGTTTTTTATGGGTATAATCTACATCTGATGGCTTGGTTATTGTTTCCCGATACGCGACTTGTGGCGCGCCAATATTAGCCTCTACCTTAAACTCTCTCTTCATTCGATCGACAAGTATGTCTAGGTGTAATTCGCCCATACCTTTGATTATTGTTTGCCCAGATTCATCATCTGATGCAACTCTAAACGAGGGATCCTCCTGGGCTAGCCTAGCAAGTGCTGCTCCCATTTTTTCTTGATCACCTTTTGTCTTTGGCTCAACAGCAATTTCAATAACTGGTTCAGGAAATTCCATTCTTTCTAGAACAACAGGATATGAGGGATCACATAACGTATCACCAGTGGTTGTCAGTTTTAAACCAGCCAATGCAACAATATCACCTGCGTATGCTTCTTTGATGTCTTCTCGGGAATTTGAATGCATTAGTAACATTCTACCAACCCTCTCTTTCTTATCTTTGACAGAATTCAAAAGTTGTGACCCACTTTCTAATTTACCTGAGTAAATTCTACAAAAAGTGAGTGAGCCCACAAATGGGTCATTTGCAACTTTAAATGCAAGGATTGATACTTTTTCATTATCAGCTGGTGTGACAAGAATATCTGTCTCTGTTTTTAATTCTATTCCTTTAATTCTCTCTACGTCTACCGGTGATGGTAAATAATCAATTACACCATCTAAAAGTGGTTGTACTCCTTTATTTTTAAAAGCTGAACCACAAAAGACGGGGTAAAATGTGTTATCACAGGTCCCTTTTCGTATAAGTCGTTTAATCGTTGGTATATCTATATCATCACCTTCGAGATATTTTTCCATCACAACTTCATCTAATTCTACAACTGACTCTATAAGCATTTCTCTATACTTTTTTGCCTCATCAAGCATATCAGCAGGAACTTCCTCATAATTAAATTTCGCCCCCAAGCTCTCATCTTCCCATATGATTCCTCTCATCTCAATGAGATCTACGACACCTTTTAAATTCGACTCTGAGCCAATTGGTAACTGTAATACAAGAGGATTTGCTCCCAATCTCTCCGAGACCATTTCTACAGATCTTGCAAAGTCTGCTCCAATTTTATCCATTTTATTTACAAAAATCATTCTTGGAACATTATATTTATTCGCTTGTCTCCAAACAGTTTCTGTTTGTGGTTCAACACCAGCATTTGCATCTAATAAAGCAATTGCTCCGTCTAGGACTCTTAAAGATCGTTCAACTTCGATTGTGAAATCGACATGACCTGGGGTATCTATAATATTAATTCTTTTATCATTCCAATAGGTAGTAGTTGCAGCAGAGGTTATAGTTATACCCCTTTCCTGCTCCTGCTCCATCCAGTCCATGGTCGCAGCACCATCATGAACTTCACCAATTTTATGACTTTTACCAGTATAATATAATATGCGTTCAGTTGTCGTAGTTTTTCCCGCATCAATGTGGGCCATGATACCTATATTTCTATAATCTTCTATTGCGTTATTTCTTGCCATTTTATTCCTGTATATCTTTTACCAGCGATAATGTGAGAATGCTCTATTTGCCTCAGCCATTTTGTGTGTATCTTCTCTTTTTTTAACTGCGTTGCCTTTCTTTGAAAATGCGTCCATCAGTTCACCAGATAATCTCTCGATCATAGTATTCTCATTTCTAGATCTCGCTGCACTAATTAGCCATCTTATTGCCAAAGCTTGTTTCCTATCATTTCTAACTTCAACGGGAACCTGATATGTGGCACCACCAACTCTTCTTGACCTCACCTCAACATCTGGCATCACGTTTTTTAGAGCTTCATGAAAGACGTTTAGGGGGTCTTGCTTCCCTTCTTTTTCAATACGATCAAATGCACCATAAATAATTTTCTCTGAAGTAGATTTTTTCCCAGCAATCATAAGACTACTCATAAATTTTGATATAACTTTATCACCGAATTTAGGATCTGGTAAAACCTCTCTCTTCTCTGCTCGTCTACGTCTTGACATAAAGTACTCCTATTTAGGCTTTTTAGCGCCATATTTTGAACGCCTTTGCTTACGATCTTGAACACCTTGCGTGTCTAGTACACCTCTCACTACGTGGTATCGAACACCCGGCAAATCTTTGACCCTACCGCCCCTAATTAACACGACTGAGTGTTCTTGAAGATTGTGCCCCTCACCTGGTATGTAACTTGTAACCTCAAAACCGTTTGAAAGTCTTACCCTTGCTACCTTTCTGAGAGCAGAATTCGGTTTTTTTGGAGTTGTTGTGTAAACTCTTGTACAAACTCCCCTTTTTTGTGGGCAGGCTTCCATTGCCGGAACTTTATTTCTTTTTACCTGTGGCTTTCTAGGTTTTCGCAATAATTGATTAATAGTAGGCATTTAAACCAAGATCCTTTCGCTTAATCATTCTTCTTTTTTATTTTATCAATAGCGTTTAAGGCTAACCATACAGCCTATTGAACTAGATGTTCGGACAATACTTCTTCAGAAACAACTCGTCAAGTATTATTATCAAAGTAAAAGTAACAATTTTTCTAAAAAAATCTTTCAAAAATATCACTTTTCAAGAGTTGCATCTTCAACAATTGCAGCACCTGGATCATCTTCTATGACTTCAGGAGCTATTTCGTCAGGAGTATTATCTTTAAGCAATTGCTCGGCTTTCTCTTTCTCCTGCAAAATAAGGTGATCCCTATGTACAGATACCTGTCTTAATTTACTTATCGCGCTACCTGTACCCGCAGGAATCAGTCTTCCAACAATGACATTCTCTTTGAGTCCTTGTAATAAATCTGACTTTCCATTCATAGATGCTTCTGTCAAAACTCGAGTTGTCTCTTGAAATGAAGCAGCTGATATGAAGCTTCTTGTTTGAAGAGCAGCTTTTGTAATACCAAGCAGAATTGGACGCGCTACTATTAATTTTTTGCCAGCACTTTGAAGCTGCTCGTTAAGTTCCAGTACATCAATTTTATCTAATTGTTCACCCGGAAGTAGACTAGAATTACCTGGATCTATAACTTCAACCTTCTTCAGCATTTGGCTAACAATCACTTCAATATGCTTATCATTAATTGTGACACCCTGTAATCTATATACATCCTGAATCTCAGTTGTTAGATAGGAAGCAAGTTCCTCTACACCCTTGATTGCCAAAATATCATGAGGAGCTGGATTACCGTCTAAAATGAATTCCCCTTTATCAATAGTGTCTCCATCTTGAACTTCCAGATGGACATTCTTTGGAACCATGTATTCAGCTAATTGCTCATTTTCATTGGCAGGTATAATTCTGATTTTTCTCTTATTTTTAAAATCTGTTCCAAATTCAACAACTCCAGTAACTTCCGCTATTATCGCATGATCTTTCGGTCTTCGTGCTTCAAATAACTCAGCGACTCTTGGAAGACCACCTGTGATATCTTTTGTTTTTGCACTATCTGTTGGCACTCTTGCCAAAACGTCACCAGCCGAAACTTCAATATCTTTTTCTACAGATAAAATAGCATTAACAGGAAGAGAGTATCTTCGATTATCTGATTGCTCTTCATTCTTTGTTTTTGGTTTTAAACCAGCTGAGCTGAGGATAACCGATGGCTGAAGATCATTGCCTCTTGAGGAACCCCTCCAATCTATAACTACTCTTTGTGAAATTCCAGTTGATTCGTCGAATCTTTCATCAATTGATATCCCATCTACAAGATCTCCAAAATCTACCTTACCAGCCACGTCAGCCAGAATTGGTCTTGTATAAGGATCCCATGAAGCAAGTCGTTGACCACGTTTGATTACATCACCGTCCTTACAGAATAATTGAGCTCCATAAGGAACTTTATTTTGTGATTTTTCAATTCCATTATCATCAGATATCAATATTACAAGAGACCTTCCTGTAACAACAATTTTTTTATTTGAGTCGGTTGCCATTGATGGGTTTTGTATAGAGACCTTTCCATCATGTGAACTTTCGATAAATGACTGATCAACAACCTGAGCAGTACCTCCAATATGGAATGTTCTCATAGTTAATTGTGTACCTGGCTCACCAATTGATTGAGCTGCTAGGACCCCCACTGCCTCTCCAACATTCACCGGAGTACCTCTTGCTAAGTCACGTCCATAGCATTTCCCGCACGTACCAATCTTTGAGTCACAAGTCAGAACTGATCTAACTTTTACCGCATCTAGATTTTTTTCTTCAATTTCTCTAGCTAAAGACTCGTCAATCATATTTGATTTATCAAATAAAGTTTTTCCAGACACTGGATCAATTATATCTTCGGCAAGAAAACGCCCAAGTAACCTTTGCCCAATTGGAACGATCACTTCACCGCCATCCATTACAGTTCTGATTGTTATCCCATTAGAAGTACCACAGTCTCTCTCAAGGATAATACAGTCTTGAGCTACATCCACTAATCTTCTTGTAAGATAACCAGAATTTGCAGTTTTAAGTGCAGTATCTGCAAGCCCTTTTCTTGCTCCGTGGGTTGAATTAAAATATTCTAGAACAGAAAGACCTTCTTTGAAGTTAGATGTAATAGGAGTTTCAATAATTTCACCTGAAGGTTTGGCCATCAGACCACGCATTCCTGCGAGTTGCTTCATCTGTGCCGGTGATCCTCGTGCACCAGAGTGTGCCATCATATATATTGAGTTTTGATCTTTTTGTTTTTTACTAGTTTCATCAACCTCTATAATTTGTATTTTTGACATCATTTCATCGGCAACTTTATCTGTGCACTTAGCCCAGGCATCAACAACTTTATTATATTTTTCACCTTGGGTTATTAAGCCATCATTGTATTGATTTTCATATTCCTTAACTAGAAGATTTGTCTCATCTATGAAATTAATTTTGGTTTCAGGTATAACCATGTCGTCTTTACCAAATGATATTCCTGCTCTACACCCGTGATGGAATCCGAGGGCCATAATTTTATCACAAAAAATAACTGTATCTTTCTGTCCTGAGTGACGATAGACTTCATCAATCATTTTAGATATATCTTTCTTTGTCATCACTTTATTACAAAGGGAATATTTTATATTATGATATTTTGGTAACAATTCGCCGATAAGTAATCTTCCGGGTGTTGTTTCATGTATTTCTTTTATAATATTACCATCTTCATCTTTTGTTACGAAGCGACCTTTAATTTTTGAATGAAGAGTTATTGTCCCTGCTTCTATAGCATAATGTATTTCATTCATATTTCCAAAAATCATACCCTCGCCTGGCTCATTTTCTTTTACTAAGGATAAATAATAGAGGCCGAGAACCATGTCTTGACTTGGGACAATAATTGGAGAGCCGTCTGCTGGATGGAGAATATTATTGGTTGACATCATTAGTACCCGAGCTTCAAGTTGAGCCTCCAAAGATAAAGGTACGTGAACTGCCATCTGATCGCCATCAAAATCTGCATTAAATGCAGAACAAACTAGTGGGTGTAAATGAATCGCTTTTCCTTCAACTAATGTGGGTTCAAATGCTTGAATTCCTAGCCTGTGGAGAGTGGGAGCTCTATTTAATAGGACTGGATGCTCTCTTATTACTTCGTCAAGTATATCCCATACTTCAGGTCTTTCTTTTTCAACTAGTCTTTTAGCTTGCTTAACTGTTGTTGAAAGTCCTTTAGCTTCCAATTTTGAGTAAATAAAGGGCTTAAATAATTCAAGCGCCATTCTTTTTGGAAGACCGCATTGATGTAATTTGAGTGTTGGACCTGTAACAATAACTGATCTTCCAGAGTAATCAACTCTTTTACCGAGCAGATTTTGCCTAAATCTTCCTTGTTTACCCTTTAACATATCCGCTAGAGATTTTAACGGCCTTTTGTTTGCTCCTGTAATTATTCTTCCACGCCTACCATTATCAAATAATGCATCAACTGACTCCTGAAGCATTCTTTTCTCATTTCTTATAATAATCTCAGGAGCTTTTAACTCTATTAGACGCTTCAAACGATTGTTTCTATTTATAACCCTTCTGTAGAGGTCATTCAAATCAGATGTTGCAAACCTACCTCCATCAAGAGGTACAAGCGGTCTTAATTCGGGTGGAATAACAGGGACGATTGTCATGATCATCCATTCTGGTTTATTTCCTGAGTTTAAAAAAGCTTCTACAACTTTTAATCTTTTTGCAAGTTTGATCGGCTTCAATTCTGACGTAGATTCGTCTATTTCTACTCTCAGGCTTTCTGCAAGCTTTTCTAAATCGATATTAGTTAATAAATCACGAATTGCTTCAGCTCCAATCCCAACTGTAAAAGCATCATCACCATACTCATCTTTGTATTGTAATAATTCTTCTTCTGTAAGTAATTGAAGTTCTTTCAGAGGTGAGAGGCCAGGTTCTATGACAATAAAATTTTCAAAATATAATACCCTTTCCAAATCTTTTAGTTTCATATCTAAAAGAAGCCCAATTCTTGAAGGTAGAGATTTGAGAAACCAGATATGAGCAACTGGAGCTGCCAGTTCGATATGTCCCATTCTGTCACGTCTAACTTTTGAAAGCGTTACTTCAACTCCACATTTTTCACATATGACACCTCTATATTTCATGCGCTTATACTTACCGCAGAGGCATTCATAATCCTTTATTGGACCAAAAATTCTTGAGCAGAAAAGACCGTCTCTCTCAGGTTTGAATGTTCTATAATTAATTGTTTCTGGCTTTTTTATTTCTCCAAATGACCAAGAGGAGATTTTTTCTGGTGAGGCAATGGTTATCTTGATCGAGTCAAAAATTTGCGACTGAGAAAAATTTGGGTTAAATACATTTGTTAAATCTTGATTCATATTAATTCCTATTCATTACTCATATCTGTTAGGCTAGTAGCAGTTGTATCCGCAGGGAGGTCTGACGATTTCAGCTCTATATTAAGTCCAAGCGATCTGATTTCTTTTACCAAAACGTTGAAAGACTCGGGAATACCTGCTTCAAAAGCATCGTCGCCTCTAACAATTGCTTCATATACTTTTGTTCTTCCGGCTACATCATCAGATTTGACTGTTAACATCTCTTGTAATGTATATGCAGCACCGTATGCTTCTAGTGCCCAAACTTCCATCTCGCCAAACCTTTGCCCACCAAATTGTGCCTTTCCACCGAGAGGCTGTTGGGTAACTAAACTATATGGACCAATAGATCTTGCATGAATTTTATCATCAACAAGATGGTGTAATTTAAGTATATACTTATACCCCACTGTTACTTTTCTATCGAACGGCTCACCAGTCCTTCCATCGAAGAGTTGGACTTGACCAGATTTATCAAGACCTGCCTTCTCAAGTAAATCATTAATATCCGGTTCTCTGGCTCCATCAAAAACAGGTGTCGCTATTGCAACGCCTTTTCTTAAATTTGAAGCAAGTTCGATCAGGTTTTCCTTGTTTAAAGAGTCAAGGGTATCATTTTTTCCATAAATATCCTGAAGTGTTTTTCTTAATTCTTTTTCATCATTATCATTTTCTTTGATTAGATCGATTGAGTCACCGATGAGTTTGCCTAATCCCCTACAAGCCCAACCTAAATGTGTTTCCAAAATTTGTCCGACATTCATTCTACTCGGAACACCTAATGGGTTTAATACCACATCAACCGGCGTACCATCTTCAAGATATGGCATATCTTCTTGAGGCATAATCCTAGATACAACTCCCTTATTACCATGTCTTCCTGCCATTTTATCGCCAGGTTGAAGCTTCCTTTTGACAGCAACAAAAACTTTGATCATCTTCATTACACCCGGAAGCATGTCATCACCACGCTGGAGTTTATCAACTTTATCAACGAAGCGATTCTCAATTAGTTCCTTTGAAGCGTCATATTGTAATTTCATAGCTTCTATCTCTGCCATTTTTTTATCATCAGAAAGTACAAAATTCCACCAGTCTTTTTTATCTACTTTATCAATATTATCAGATGTAATTTTTGTACCTTTCTTTAAACCAGAAGATAATTTTGCAATATCACATCCTAATATTGTACCGCGAAGCTTGGCCATAACATTTCTATCAAGGATATTAAACTCATCATCTCTATCCTTTGATAACCTTACAATTTCATCTCTTTCAATTGCTAAAGCTCTTTCATCTTTCTCGATACCATGCCTATTAAAAACTCTAACTTCGACAACAGTTCCCGTAACGCCGGGAGGAAGACGGAGTGAAGTATCCCTGACATCTGTCGCTTTTTCACCAAATATTGCCCTTAGTAGCTTTTCTTCTGGTGTCATTGGACTTTCACCTTTGGGAGTTATTTTACCAACAAGAATATCACCAGACTTAACTTCCGCTCCGATATAAACTATACCTGCTTCATCTAAATTCTTAAGTGCTTCTTCGCCAACATTTGGAATATCTCTTGTAATATCTTCGGGCCCAAGTTTTGTATCTCTCGCCATTACTTCAAATTCCTCTAGATGAATAGAAGTAAATGTGTCTTCCCTCACTACTCTTTCTGATATTAAAATTGAGTCTTCATAATTGTAACCATTCCATGGCATGTATGCCACTAAAACATTTTTTCCGAGCGCCAAATCACCTAAATCTGTTGATGGACCGTCGGCAATGATATCACCCGCAATTACTGATTCACCCATTTTCACAAGAGGTCTCTGGTTTATACACGTATTTTGATTAGATCTTTGAAACTTTGCAAGATTATAAATATCAACAGCAGACTTTGAAGCATCCTTCTCATCAGTTGCTCTTATAACTATACGGTTCGAGTCCACCTGATCAATAATTCCTGACCTTCGAGCTGTAACTGCGGCCCCCGAGTCTCTTGCAACAACTGCTTCCATTCCAGTTCCCACAAAAGGTGCCTCAGTTTTCATGAGGGGAACAGCTTGTCTTTGCATGTTTGATCCCATTAGGGCTCTGTTAGCATCATCATTTTCCAGGAATGGTATTAGAGCAGCAGCAGCTGATACCAATTGCTTTGGTGATACATCCATGAAATCAACTTTATCAGATGGAACTAATTGTACATCACCAGCAACTCGGCAATTAATCAAATCTTCTGTAAATTTTGACTTTTGATCCAACACTGCATTTGCTTGAGCAATATTATATTTAGTTTCCTCAATCGCTGATAAGTATATAACCTCATCTGTAACTTTGTTATTTACAACTTTTCTGTAAGGACTTTCAATAAATCCATATTTATTTACCCTTGCAAATGTTGCTAATGAGTTTATTAGACCAATATTTGGGCCCTCTGGTGTTTCTATTGGACATATTCGTCCGTAATGAGTTGGATGAACATCTCTTACCTCAAATCCAGCCCTTTCTCTTGTTAAGCCCCCAGGACCAAGTGCTGAAACACGCCTTATGTGAGTGATTAGTGATAATGGATTTGTCTGGTCCATAAATTGTGATAGCTGGGAAGAGCCAAAAAACTCCCTTAAAGCAGCTGTGATCGGCTTAGCGTTTATTAAATCATTAGGCATCACTGTGTCAATATCTACTGAACTTAGTCTCTCCCGGATAGCTCTTTCCATTCTCAGTAGACCTATTCGATATTGATTTTCAACCAATTCACCAACGGATCTAACTCGCCTATTACCTAAGTGATCAATATCATCAACTTCACCTTTTCCATCTCTTAACTCAACAAGGTGTTTTACAACTGCAAGAATATCCTCTTTCCGCAAGACGCAATGATCATCAGCTGCATCAAGTTCAAGTCTCATATTTAATTTTACTCTTCCCACGGCAGATAAATCATATCGGTCAGGATCAAAGAACAAACTATCAAAGAGACCACCTGCTGTTTCATCGGTTGGCGGTTCTCCTGGCCTCATTAATCTATAAATATCCAGTAATGCCTGCTGCTTATTTTCATTTTTATCTACTTTTAGTGTATCCCTTATGAAGGCTCCCGTATTTACGTGATCAATATCAAGAATATTTATTTTTGTAATCTTATTTTGATCCAATAATGCGAGTAATGTAGTCGTTACCTCGTCACCAGCTTCTGCGTATATGATTCCACTTTTCATATTGACTATATCTTCAGCTACGAATAGACCAATTATGCTTTCTTCGGAATACAGCACTTTCTTGAGCCCTGCTTCTTTTACTTTTTTTATCAAACGCGGGGTTACTTTTGTGCCCGAGTCAATAGCAACCTCTCCAGTTTCAGCATTTATCAAATCAGCATTCAGTTTAATGCCTTTAAATTGCTCTTCTTTAAATTCACAAACCCACCCAGATTTATTTTTTTCAATTAAATATGAGTCATAAAAATGAGCTAGTATTTCTTCTGCATCATATCCAAGTGCATATAAGATTGTGGATACGGGAATTTTCCTTTTTCTATCTATACGTGCATAAACTAAATCCTTGGCATCAAATTCAAAATCAAGCCACGAACCCCTATATGGAATAATTCTTGCAGCATATAATATTTTTCCACTAGAATGCGATTTTCCTTTATCATGATCAAAAAATACGCCAGGACTTCGATGCATTTGACTTACAACGACTCTTTCAGTTCCATTGAAAACAAATGTACCATTGTCAGTCATCAACGGTATATCGCCCATGTAAACTTCTTGTTCTTTTATATCTTTAATTGATTTTGCTTCTGTTTCTTCATCGACATCAAATACAATAAGCCTTAATGTCCCACGAAGAGGGGCTGCGTAGGTTAAACCTCGCTGCTGACATTCATCTACATCATATTTAGGTGGGTCAAAGTCATATTTTACAAATTCAAGTATAGAAGTTTCATTGAAATCTTTTATTGGAAATACAGATGAGAACACAGATTGTAAACCCGTATTATCTCTTCCTGCACTTGGCTCATGAGCCTGCAAAAAGTAATCATAGGATGATTTTTGTACTTCAATTAGATTTGGCATTTCCGCAACTTCGCGGATTTTACCAAATGATTTTCTTATTCTTTTTCGTCCAATAAGTGTTTCAGACATGCTGTGTTCCCGTTTAAAAGTTAAAAGTAGTTTCGTTTGACATACAGACAAATGCTGTAAGGTTTATCTACTATTTAACTTCTGCGGTAGCACCGGCTCCTTCCAATTGAGCTTTGATCTTATCTGCTTCATCTTTTGATACACCTTCTTTTACAGGTTTTGGAGCTGCTTCGACAAGATCTTTAGCTTCTTTTAAGCCTAATCCAGTAATTGCTCTTACCTCTTTAATAACATTAATTTTCTGGTCTCCCATGCTTGCTAGGACGACATCAAATTCAGTTTTTTCTTCCGCGGCGGCTGCACCACCAGTGTCGCCACCAGCAGGTGCGGCTGCAACAGCAACTTGAGCTGCAGCTGAAACACCCCATTTTTCTTCAAGAATCTTTGTTAATTCAGATGCTTCAAGTATTGTTAAATTTGATAAACTCTCTGCAATTTTATCTAAGTCTGCCATTTTATTTTGTCCTTAAATCTATTTCGTTAGTTAATAAAAAAATTAAGCTGCTTCACTTTTATCTGAATAAGCTTTTACAACTTGGGCTATGTTACTACTTGGTTTATTTAACAAACTAGCTACGTTCCCAGCAGGAGACATTATTAATCCAAGAATTTTGGATCTTAATTCATTCAATGATGGTAAGCTTGCTAGCTGTTTTACGTCTCCAAGGTCGATCTTCTTTTCGGGCAGAGCTCCACCTAACACAACAAAGTTTTCGTTCTCTTTAGCAAACTTTATAGCTATTTTAGGTGCAGTTACAGGATCATCCGAATATACAATCATTGATGGTCCACTCAAAAATTCATCAATACTTGCTAATGGTGTTCCTTCAAGAGCTATTTTGGTTAATTTATTTTTTACAACCTTTACATGCCCACCCGCTTCACGCATTTCACCGCGAAGATCGTTCATTGCTGATACGGTAAGACCAGTATTTTGGGCAACAACTACAACAGATGAGTTGTTAAACACACCTTTTAAGTTTGCTACAAAATTTTGCTTTCCTTGTCTATCCACAGCTCTCTCCTTCTACAGTTTCCATTTGAGCTAAACTCTAATGTTACCTGCCCTTTAGTAATTTTACTAACTGCGTCGGAATTCAAAAAAAAATTTGAATTAACCCGAATGTCTCATATAGGAAATTAAGCTTCCGCACCTATAATCTTGGACAGGTCAAGCATAAGTATGATATGTTTATGCTTTTTAGACTTAAATGTAAAGTCTAATTATTTTATTTTTTTTATTACTCAATTAATAACGGAATCTGGATCGACTTTTACTCCAGTTCCCATTGTAGATGTTAGTGTTACCCCTTTGATGTAGGACCCCTTTGCCCCTGATGGTTTAGCTGATAAAATTGCATCCCATATTGCTTTTATATTATTTTTGATTGCCCCATTTGTGAAATCAGCTTTGCCTATACCAGCATGAATTATTCCTGCCTTTTCAACTCTATATTCGACCGAACCACCTTTTATATTTTTAACAGCTGTTTCAACATCATCAGTAACAGTTCCGAGTTTTGGATTTGGCATCAAACCTCTTGGCCCTAATATTTTTCCAAGTTGCCCTACTACTGCCATCATATCTGGCGTTGATATAACTCTATCGAATTCAAATTTACCAGTTTTTACAGTCTCCGCTAGATCATCATCTCCTACTATATCAGCTCCAGCATCTTTTGCCTCCTTTGCTTTAACATCCCGCGCAAACACTGCAACTCTTACTTCTTTTCCTGTACCCTCAGGTAACTTAACGACGCCCCTCACCATTTGATCAGCTTGTTTAGGGTCAACCCCTAAATTGAAAACAATTTCAATAGTCTCATTAAATTTTGCTTTCGCATTATTTTTAACTAACTTAATTGCCTCATCAATCTCATATATTTTTAGAGAATCTACACTTTCGGATATTTCTTTGAATCTTTTTCCTAATTTTACCATTTTATTTTCCTCAATCCTTTACTTCCAAGCCCATTGAACGGGCTGAACCTTCTATAATTTTAGAAGCTTGTTCGATAGTATTTGCATTCAAGTCTTTCATTTTTTGTTCAGCGATTTCAATAATTTGATTCTTTGTAACCTGCCCTGCAATTTCTCTCCCTGGAGTTGAGCCTCCTTTTGGCAAATTGGCCGCTTTTCGCAGAAGAAATGATGCTGGTGGTGTTTTTGTTGTAAATGAAAATGACTTATCTGCGTATATGGTAATCAGAGTAGGTATGGGCATTTCGGGTTCAAAATCTTGTGTTGCCGCATTAAATGCTTTACAAAACTCCATAATATTCAGGCCTCTTTGACCTAGGGCAGGCCCAATTGGTGGAGCTGGAGCTGCTTTTCCTGCTGGTACTTGAAGTTTTAGATAACCACTAATTTTCTTTGCCATTTTCTGTTCCTATATTTCAATAAAGTTACACATTACATAGATTAAGCGTAAAATCAATTTATTATAATTTTTCAACCTGATTATACTCTAACTCAACGGGTGTTGGTCGACCAAAAATTGATACTGCTACTTTTAGTCTAGATCTTTCAACATCAACCTCTTCTACCATTCCACTAAAAGATGCGAAAGGTCCATCTGCGACCCTCACTTGTTCACCAATTTCAAAAGTTACAGATGAAATTGGACCATCAACACCCTCTTCAACTTGAGTCATTATTCTAGAAACTTCGTCTTTGGTGATTGGGATTGGTCTACTTTGAGAGCCTAGAAACCCTGTGACCTTGTTTGTTTTTTTAACCAAATGATATGACTCGTCATTCATTTCCATTTTAACGAGTACATATCCTGGAAAAAATTTTCTCTCGGATTGTACTTTGCGTCCTTTACGAACTTGAACAACGTCTTCAGTTGGGACTAGTATTTCGCTAAAATGATCTTCTATACCACGCAATATGGCTTGCTCTTTGATAGAAGCTGCGACTTGTTTTTCAAAGTTAGAGTATGCATGTACAATATACCAATTATGTGACATAAATTTTAGCCCCCAATACCTAAAATTAAAGCAACAATCCAGCTTAAAATTCTATCTGATATTAAGAAGAAAATTGCAGCCACAAAAACAAAAATAAGTACCATAAGAGATGTAACTGTTGTTTCACGCCTCGTTGGCCATGTTACCTTTGTGATCTCAGACTTTATTTCTTGTAAATATCTAATAGGTTTCATTTTATAATAGAACTCTTTTTAAAATTACTAATTCATGCATCTTTCTGGCAGGAGTGGAGGGAGTCGAACCCCCAACCTTCGGTTTTGGAGACCGACGCTCTGCCAGTTGAGCTACACTCCTGTATAATTTAGATGGCTGGAGTGCCAGTCTTTATTCCCTATTTGGTTATTTTCGATACAACACCAGCGCCGACGGTTCTTCCACCTTCTCGAATAGCAAATCTTAAATTTTCTTCCATTCCGATTGGGTTGATTAGCTCGACATCCATTTCTATGTTATCTCCAGGCATTACCATTTCAGTACCTTCCGGTAGATTAACAATTCCTGTGACATCTGTTGTACGAAAATAAAATTGAGGTCTATAATTTTTAAAGAATGGTGTATGCCTTCCACCCTCATCTTTTGTAAGAATATATGCATTTGCTTTAAATTTTGCGTGTGGAGTAATCGATCCTGGTTTAGCAAGAACTTGACCTCTTTCAACTTCTTCTCTTTTTGTACCCCTAAGTAAAACGCCCACATTGTCACCTGCTTCGCCTTGGTCTAGAAGCTTTCTAAACATCTCAACTCCTGTACAAGTTGTTTTTGTAGTATCTTTGATACCAACGATTTCTATTTCTTCACCTACATTTATGATCCCACGTTCAACTCTCCCAGTAACAACTGTACCTCTTCCGGAGATTGAAAATACATCTTCAATTGGCATAAGGAATGGCTGATCTTTTGGTCTGTCAGGCTGAGGTATGTAAGAGTCTACCGCTGCCATTAGCTCCATTATAGAATTCTTTCCAATTTCATCATTTTTGGATTCTAAGGCTGCAAGTGCTGAGCCCTTTATAATAGGAATATCATCACCAGGGAATTCATAAGAACTCAAAAGTTCTCTTACTTCCATTTCGACCAAATCAAGTAATTCGTCGTCATCCACTTGGTCAACTTTGTTTAAATAGACCACAAGCGCTGGAACTCCAACTTGTCTTGCGAGCAGAATGTGCTCTCGCGTTTGTGGCATTGGACCATCTGCTGCATTAACAACCAATATGGCTCCATCCATTTGTGCAGCACCTGTTATCATATTTTTGACATAGTCAGCATGACCCGGACAGTCTACGTGTGCATAGTGACGGGCATCTGTAGTGTATTCTACATGGGCAGTTGATATTGTAATACCCCTTGCTTTTTCCTCTGGAGCTTTATCAATTGCATCATATGCAGAGAATTCTGCACCACCGGATTCTGATAATACTTTTGTAATTGCTGCCGTTAATGTTGTTTTCCCATGATCAACGTGACCAATTGTTCCAATATTACAATGAGGTTTACTGCGATCAAACTTTTCTTTAGCCATGTTAATTCCTAACCTAATAGTTTTTTAATCATAATTTATATGATTGTTTGTTACAAATAATTGAATATTTACATATATAATTGAATATTTTAAAAAATCTACAAAAAAATCACATAAAGTAATAATTTTTATTATTGGAGCGGGTGAAGGGAATCGAACCCTCGTCCTCAGCTTGGAAGGC
>TARA_B100001057_G_scaffold501167_1_pt1 | contig 134322 bp, 131 predicted proteins | sample TARA_B100001057 | Tara Oceans TARA_B100001057 (sample SAMEA2621839) | marine metagenome | biome: marine biome (ENVO:00000447); feature: surface water layer (ENVO:00002042); material: "saline water (ENVO:00002010), including plankton (ENVO:xxxxxxxx)" | depth 5 m | reverse complement strand
AAAACCAGCCACTACAACCGTTGCCACATTACTAAAACGTATGATTGGAAAGGGTTTTGTAGCTTATAAAACTTATGGTAAATCGAGAGAGTATTATCCGCTTGTAAAAAAAGAAGACTATTTCTCAAAGCATGTTAATGGTCTAATTAAAACATTTTTTAATGATAGCGCCTCTCAGTTTGCATCGTTCTTTACCAGAAAAACGGATTTAAGCAAAAAAGAGTTAGAAGAGTTAAAAGCCATTATAGATAAGGAAATTAAAAACAAGTAATTATGGAACTGTATCTGCTTAAATTTTCCGCATGCCTTTTAGTCTTTTGGCTGTTGTATGTATTGCTGCTTGAAAAGCAACAAATGCACAGATTTAAAAGGTTCTACTTATTAGGTTCCTTTGTTGTTGCATTAGTCATTCCACAGCTTACTATTATTGAATATATAGAACCTATTGTTCAGAATTATGAAGTTTCTAATGCTTTTATTCCTATTGAAGCTGAATTTGTACCTCAGCCTATTAATGAAGCTCCTGTAATAACTTTAGAAGCGGTATTATGGACTATTTACTCACTAGGTGTACTTCTGTTTTCTACTCGGTTTGCAATAAACTTATATCGTCTTTACAGACGCATTTCTAAAAACGCAATATATAAAGATCGTAATTTCATTTATGTATTGTTAACAGAATACCGCATACCACATTCGTTCTTTACCTACATTTTTGTTAACCAAAGTCAATTTGAAAACAACCAAATACCAGAAGAAGTTAAACTGCACGAAGAAACGCATGCTAAGCAATTACACAGTTTAGATATTTTGTTGTTGGAATTGTTACAAATTGTCTTTTGGTTTCATCCATTGGTTTACATTTTAAAGCATCATGTAAAACTCAATCACGAGTTTTTAGCCGATGACGCAGTATTACAACAAGGTGTTGCCACCAAAAACTATCAAAATATATTATTGCAATTTTCATCAAACACTCATAATCATCAATTAGCGAGTGCTATCAATTATTCATCATTCAAAAAACGATTTACAGTTATGAAAACACAAACCTCCAAAACCCGGATTTGGTTAAGTACCTTATTGGTATTACCAATCCTAGCCCTCCTTTTTTACAGCTTTGCTGAACGGGAATATGTTGAGAAAGAAGACCAAAATTTAATGGACGCTATTAAGCAAGAATTAAACGAAGCTGATAAGCTTAATATGATATACATAGATGGCGCCACAAAGGCCATGATGAAAGAATACAACGATTGGATTATAAAATTCAACACCACACATTACATCGATTATTCTAAGTATCAACGTATCGTTGCTATCTATGACCTTATGACCCAAGAACAACGCGCTTCGGTTGAAAAATATCCTGTAATACCAGATGCAAATCTCTCTAAAGTAAAACCTAATTCTCCAACAGCTTCAGAATTTGAAGATTGGAAAAACACTGAGAAGTATGCCCTTTGGATTGACGGTGTACATGTTCCAAACTCAGCATTAAATGGCTATTCAGTTAGTGATATTGTGCATTTTGTAGGCTCAAAAGTTCATGAAAATGCTAGAAGTGAAAAATTCCCACAACCATTTCAGTTTAGCTTATATACCAAAGATGGCTTTAGAGAAAATTACCAAAAATCTGCAGTTAACCACTACAATGCTATAACAAAAAAGTATTCTAATGCCATCTCTAAGTATTTAAAAGGAGATCAAAAAGATAATTCAGAATTAAAAATTTTAAAGGCTCAAGCAGACAAAATCTATAATTTGTTTACTAAAGAAGAATTAAAAGAACATAATATTTTACCTCCTCCACCTGTTCCTGCTAAAAACAGTGATTGGCAAAAGGTTGAAGATATTTTAAGTCAACAAAAAGCCACAAAAGAGCAAATAGCAGACTATAATGCTTGGGCAAAAAAAATGAGTGCAGCCATAAAGGAAGCTGAAGAAAATAGTAAAAGACCATATCCTGTAATAAATAAAAAAGAATATAAGAAGTACTACAACATCTACAGAAACCTAATGACTGAACAACAAAGAGCAAATGCCGAAGCATGGCCAAATATTCCACCTCCGCCTCCACCACCTCCACCTGCTCCAGAACTTCCTAAGAAATCTTCTAAAGGTGGACCTAATGCTAGTGGAGTTTCTCAAACCAATAAAATTCAACCCATAGAAATCTATATTGACAGTGACAATAACATTCAATTAAATGGAAAACGTATTAAAGAAGATGCCATCAACGCACAAGTTGCCAAGCTCAACAGGCATCTAACTAAAGAAGACCATAAAAAATATGTTATGGCTTCGATTACAATAGAAAAGAATAAAAGTTCTGATTTAGCAAAATCTATTCAAAAAAAGCTCATGGCTGTAGATGTTTTTTCAAGCTGTATATCTTATAATGAGAGTATTGCCAAATCCAACTTACCAAAGAAATCTTTTAATCTTTATTCTGGATTAACTTTAGAAGAAGCTAAAGCCAAGGAAAAGAAAATCTTTAGTAATTCTGCAGACACTGAAAAAAAGATAGATAGTATCAATAAGTCTAGTAGTCCATGGAAAGTTAAAACGACAACTGCCTCTTACGAATTTATTGACGATGATGGTAATAGCACAGGCAAAATTCCTATTAATCTAAATGAACAAACTCCACAAGAATCTACTCTAGACTTTGTAATAAAAATGGCTAAAAAAGATGCAAAATTCTTTAGTGAAGGAAAGCCTATCTCTTCTGATGAAGCCATAGCATTAATAAAGAAAAATAACAAACTAAACGTTAATGCGTATCCAAAATCAAAAGAAGGAAAACCGCTGGTCTATATCACAAAAAAGCCTGTCGTAATCAAAACAAAAGAATAAATTAAAAATTGAAATAATATAGCAAACACATTTAAGCCTCGAATTCCGAGGCTTTTTTGTTCCAAAAATGTAACAAAATCAAAGTTTTAGCGTTCTAATAACCTATAAGACTTGCATTAAGCATGCCTTAACATCAATCAATCAAAAAACAAACAGTTATGTTAAAACAATTCTTCATCCTATGCTCAGGAGCAGATACAGATATCTTAAAAGATTGCTCTAATGGCGAACAAAACAAATATGCTGGTATTGGCGCTACAGTTTTTTTTACTGCTTTAATGGCAACAATTGCAGCCAGCTATGCACTCTACACCGTTTTTGACAACTTATACACCTCTATATTTTTTGGAATAATTTGGGGGCTTCTCATATTTAACTTAGATCGCTATATCGTTTCAACTATTAAAAAAAGAAACAACTTTATAGACGAGCTATTACAAGCTACACCAAGGATTTTTCTAGCTGTGATAATTGCTGTAGTGATTTCAAAACCTTTAGAGCTTAAGATTTTTGAAAAAGAAATCAATCAGGTGTTATTAGAACAAAAGAATGATTTAACACTTGCCAATCAAAATCAAATTGCGCAACAATTCAATCCTAAAATTGCTGATCTAGAAAGTCAGATTTTAGGTTTACAAAGTGAAATTGATACTAAAGAAGCCGAAGTTAATGCACTTTATGAAACCTACATCTCAGAAGCCGAAGGCACATCTGGATCAATGAAACTAGGAAAAGGTCCTGTATATAAAGAAAAAAGAGAGAAACACGACGCTGCTTTAGCTGAACTTCAACAACTTAAAACCGACAACAAAATAAAAATTACAACTTTAGAAAATGAAATTATTGCTTTGCAAGGTGATTATAAAACCAACGTTACAGAGTCCCAACCTATAATTGACAATTTTGATGGGTTAATGGCTAGGGTTACCGCTTTGGGAACATTGCCTTGGTTGCCATCATTCTTTATTTTCTTATTATTCCTTGCCATAGAAACGTCTCCTATAATTGCGAAACTTTTATCACCAAAAGGTGAGTTTGATTACAAACTCGAGGATCAGGAAACTGTTGTAAAATCTTGGGTAGACCAGCAAGTTGCCGAACGTAAACTTCTTGTTAAAACCGACAATGAGATTAACAATAAGGTTTACACAGAAATTGCAGACGAAGAAGAGGTGATGAATTACAAGCGTAAAAAAGCACGAGAGTTGATGCAACATCAAGCCGATGCGTTTTTAAAGAAACAGAAAGGTGTATTGTAATCTTCTATAGACCTGTTAGATTTTGAAAACCAGACAGGTCTTTTTACTTTTAGGAAAAAACTAATCGTAATGAAACATATCTATTTTGTCTTTGCCCTTTTGTTATTTAATTGCAACAACAATACGGAACAAAAAGACACTTTTGAAACCGACAAAGCAGGAATCTTAAAAGTTTTAAACCTACAGGAAGAGGCATGGAACAATCATGATTTGGAAGGGTTTATGCAAGGCTACTGGAAAAGTGATTCGCTTAAATTTTACGGCAGCAGTGGTCTTACCAAAGGTTGGGAAAATACACTAAATAATTACAAAAAAGGCTATCCCACAAAAACTGAAAGTGGCATTTTAAATTTTGTAATCAATGACATCTCCAAAATTGAAAATGATAATTATTGGGTTATGGGAGAATATCATCTCAAAAGAGCGATTGGCAATGCAGATGGAGTTTTCATCATTATCTTTAAAAAGATTAATGGTGAATGGAAAATTATAGCAGACATGTCTTGCTAAATAAAAAGTGCTCACAAATCGTTTATCTGTCACCATAAACGCACTTGAAAGCACTTCTATAAATATATTTTTTTGATTTGTCGTCTAAGCTGCTACAATTGAGCCAGCAGGAACTTGGATAGTTTCAGGCTCTTCAGACTTAAAATGGTCATAAAGTTCTTTACATCCCAAACCGACAATAGATAATTTTTTTGATTTTGTAATGGATTCATTATGTAACCTAGCCAAAGCCATTACACCAGCTCTGTCTATACTTTCTACACTCTCAATATCTAATAATATATTATCAAGTCTATCAAAAATATTAGCAAAATGTGCATTAAAAGTCTTAATGCTTAGCTTATTCAGTGTCCCTTTAATCTGAAAACGGTTGTTGTAGTTGGTGATCTGTAAATCCATAATAAATAATGTTAAATCATTAATAATAATTTAGGGCTATTAATCTGTAAATCTGGTGCTATTAATTCTTGAGGGATGACACTAATATCTGACTAAATATTCTCTATTTGCCAGAAATTCGATAAATGGTGTTTTTGCCTAGACAATTTGAAATGGACTGTTTATTTTTCCGATAAACAACACGTTTACAAACACATAGAATGTAAGAAAAATAAACTACTAGGGCTTGTTTTTAAGTATATCTAAAGCCTAGATAGATATTCTGATTTTTTGTTTTGAATGCGATAAATAAGAATATACCTTTACATCATGAAATATAAACATAAGGTAGTTTTGATGGTTATTCTTGCCGGAATAACACTCTTTGGATTAATAACTGGTCGTTATTTATTTTTGGTCTTTATGATTCCGTTGAGTTTTGATTTCTTCAACAAAAAGGACTCGAATTAAATCTTTTTGACGTATTGGGTAATAATTACTATTTGCTGACCATCTACTTTACCTTCAATATATTCGGCATTTTCATGATCTAAGCGAATGTTTCTCACTGCAGTTCCTTGCTTAGCTACCATACTAGAGCCTTTTACTTTAAGATCTTTAATAAGTACTACAGAATCTCCATGCTCTAAAACAACTCCATTAACATCACGATGTATAATTTTATTTTCATCATCAGCACCATCTCCTGAAGCTTTTGCTATTTCAAGCAGATCATCTTCTATATAAAACATATTGAGTAAATCCTGTGTCCAATCAGCATCAATTCTATGAAGCATTCTCCAAGCCATAACTTTAACAGCATCGTGCTCGCTCCACATACTATCGTTTAGACACCTCCAGTGGTTAGCATCAATTGTATCTGTATCATTCATCTGAGTAATACACGTCTCACAAGCATATATCGCTAAATCTTTAGCCTCTGGCACCTCATATACCGAGAGTTTTTCATTATTTCCACATAATTCACAGCAATTATTACTTCGTTGTTGTAGTGTTCTTTCTAGACTCATCTGATTATAATTTGAAGCAAAAGTAATCTTATTTTAGTTTTTCGCGATCTTTTTTTGGGAGGCTTTTCACCACCTCGTCATAAGAATGATCTATAAACTCTAGAATAAGCTTTGTTGAAAGATCTGTATCGTGAACTTTAACACTGTTCCATAGTCTTTTGTGCATGTGATAACCAGGTGTTACTCCGTTATATTCCGCACGCAACTCTTCAGCATAATCTGGATTGCATTTTAGATTTATAAAACCTTCGCCTTTCTCCCATTTAGAAAGTGAAGCAAGGGCAAACATCTTATTGCAAACTTTAAAAACCAATACATCTTCATCAAAAGGAAAATGCTCAGTGACTTCCTTTTTGTTCATGCAATAATTTCTATAGTCTTCTATATTCATTTTAAAAGTTTCTTGTCTTCACCTTCAACCTTTAGGGCAGAATAATCTAAAGTCCAACCAATAGTTTGCACAAGATTCTCAATAAGCTGTATGGCTTCAAGGGCTTCTAATCTAGCAACATTATACAAGCCACTTTCCGGAATTTTGTCCATGATATGCTCTTTGGCTTTGGTATGCAGTTCGGTAAGATCTGAGGCTTCAAACTTGTTAAACATGCCATCTTGCTTATCGTAGTAGTTGATATCACTTTCAATAGATAAAACTTCGGGTTGAGGAAAATGCGACAATACAACTGTCTTAGTGTTCAAGTCTGAACGCATCTGTACTTTACTTAGATCGAATCCTACATGGGCTTTTGCATTAATAACAACCAAAGCTTTCTTCCTACTAGATATAAGTTTTAGGAATTTTTCCTTTACATCCTCATAATGATAAATCTCTGCAAAATCGCCTTCAACAGTAATAAATTTACATACACGCTTTATTTTATCTAATAAAACGATGGATTGTTCGTTTGTTTTCTTTTTGATTTTCCATTGCCTAAAAATGGTAACCAAACCCAAGGTAACCAGTATGCTAATGATAATTATAAAAAATGTTTCCATAATTAATTATTTCCTATTTCGCCCAGATGTGTGTTTTTAAAATTGTCTTTAAACTTTAATCCGTAACCGAAAATTCTATCTAATGAAGCATGAGAAAATAATATTATTCCTATGAGCTTCAATAATTCCATGTCAAAATATATGCCAATGAGGTAAATAATAACTGCCAGACCTTTATGATGAAAAATATTGTACGTTAAAGCTCCTACTTTTGTATTTATAAAATACCCAAGCATACCAATATCTGGCAAAAGTATTAGCACCAAAAACCACCACCAAGCATAACTCAATTGAGTAAATAGGAAAATACCTAAAACAAACATACCGAGTTCTTCGAGCTTTAATGTTGTTTTCATGTGTTAATATTTATTTTTTTTAAAAGGTCACATGGAACACCCAATTAACATTCCGCTGAGTGATTAAAGTTTAATATTGGGTGTTTCATTATCTAATCCATAATTTTATACAACACAGGTTTACTAGGTGTTGCATCATTTTCAAATGGCGCAATTTGAAGATTTAGGATATAAGCTCCATCTTCAATCTTATTAGACACATAGATAAATTCTGTTATTGTAGCATCCTTTCTTATGACTCCTTTAGTGTTCCAAAAAGCATTGTGTCCTTTTAGTTCGCCACCATCCTCTTCTCTGTCTACACTTGGCAAATCAACAAGTAAATGCTTAATGCCTTTTTTTACTAACAATTTAATTGCCTCTTCTTCAAAATACGTCCAATTGGTATTAGAGTATTGCCTTGTTTTTTTGTCGCTGGTATTTGGCATTGTTCTTACAACCAAGGCTTCCCTTTTTTTATTCCCTAGTGCAAATTGAAGTTGTTTTGCCGAAATTACATAGTCCTCTCCTCGTTTTTCTGGTGCAACGGTAATTACTTCAGCCAAAAAGAAAAACGTCTTAAGACATTTATTTATTGAGTACTTCTCTTTTACAATATGACCTACAGTTTCTGTATGGGTTCCGTGCGAATGTGGATTGAACGTAATCGTATTAAAATTTACCGAAGCACCATTTCCTACACTTATAATATCTTCATCAAAAACTTCTGGTTCTATTTTTGGCGGACCAATATACCATGCGTTAACATTTGAAGCACCATTACTTATAGGTATTGAAATATCTAATGGCTGCGTTAAATCTATTTTTAATTTTCTGGAATTATATTCTATAGTTGCAATCACTCGAGGTTGATTTTAAAAAGTTCGCTAGCAATACCATCACTTAAAAACTGTCCTTTTTTAGTAACACGTATATGCTTATCATCAATATACAATAATTGTTGGTTTATAAAAGTTTCGGATTGTTCTTTTAAGTAATCTTTATAAATTTTCCCAAAATCCTCTTCAACCTTATCTATTGAAACTCCCCAAATGGTTCTTAGACCTGTCATAATATATTCGTTATAACGGTCTATTGTGGTTAAAGTTTCAACTTCAATTGGCAGCTCGTTTTGTTGAATCGCCTTTATATATTTGGTATTATTTCTCACATTCCAACCACGCTGTTTACCATTAAAAGAATGAGCAGAAGGCCCAATACCAATGTATGGTTTGCCTTGCCAATAGGCAGTATTGTTTCTACTAAAATAACCCTCCTTACCAAAATTAGACAATTCGTAATGTACAAAGCCTGAAGCTTCAAGTTTGTCCTTTAGCAAGTGAAATTGCTCATGCGCTTGTTCGTCATCAACATCATCAATAATACCTTTTTTTACAAAAGAAGCTAAAGCAGTTTTGGGTTCAACCGTTAAAGCATAGCTAGATATATGTGGTATATTATAGCTTAAAGCCGTTTCTATATTCAGAAGCCATTGCTCATTTGAAGCTCCTGGAATACCGTAAATTAAATCGATAGAAATATTATCGAAGTGGCGAGTCGCCACAGACAAACACTCTTTTGCTTCTTCGGCATTGTGTGCTCGATTCATCAATTTTAAATCGCTTTCAAAAAACGATTGAATTCCAATTGATAAGCGATTTACAGAACTCTTGGATAATTCTAAAATTCTGATTTTAGACAAATCATCTGGATTGGCTTCGAGCGTAATTTCAGGATTTGCAGTTACTTTATAATTCTCGTAAACGGTATCAATCAATAATTGCAATTCGTCATTAGTTAACAAACTTGGTGTTCCACCTCCGAAATAGATGGTTTGCACCTCCACATTCTTAAATTCGTCCTTACGTATTTGAATTTCTTTTACTAATGCGTTTACTAGTTCATCTTTCTTTTTTAATGACGTTGAAAAATGAAAATCGCAGTAATGGCAAGTTTGTTTGCAAAAGGGAATATGGATGTAGATACCTGCCATTCTACTTTTTTACTCTATCCTCATTTTGTTTTACAAAAGCTGACCAGCCTGTATAACTTTTACCAACCTCAACACGACCTTGGTTATAAAAATGACAAACTGCTGCTGCCAAACCATCTGTAGAATCGAGATTTTTTGGCAATTCTTTTAGATTTAATGTGCTTTGTAACATCTTAGCTACTTGTTCTTTACTAGCATTACCATTACCAGTAATTGCCATTTTAATTTTCTTAGGAGAATATTCTGTGATAGGCACTTCTCGAGATAATCCTGCAGCCATAGCAACACCTTGCGCGCGACCTAGTTTTAGCATACTCTGCACATTCTTACCAAAAAAAGGTGCTTCAATCGCTATTTCGTCTGGATGATAGGTATCTATAAGTTCTACAGTACGTTCAAAAATGAGCTTAAGCTTTAGGTAATGATCGTCGTACTTTTTTAATTGTAACTCATTCAGTTGCAAAAAATGCATCTGTTTACCAACCACTTTTATGAGGCCGAAACCCATTATGGCTGTTCCTGGATCTATGCCTAATATAATTTTTTCCTTACTCATTATTTAATCACAATACTGACAACCACTTAACGATACAGCGATACCAAAAGTAACATTAAACACACTACCATTAAAAGCTCCTAAACCGCTAATGGCTGGGGCATATTCATCTAAAGACGTTAATCCATATACATAGGCTACATCTGTATAGATTGACACTTTTTCATTAATAGCATAGTGCAATTCTAGTCCACCTAAAAGGTTTAAATAAGATTGTTTATTATCACCTAAATTTCCCAGTGGCTTTGCAAAACTAAACCCTGGTCCTGCATGCAAAATGGTTCTTAATCGTGGTGGTAAAAATCCCAGATATTCTGTTGGATCGAATACAAATTGTGCATTTATACGCGAATAGTTTATCTTAAATTCTGGTGAACCATCATCACTTTTAAAACGATTGAAGCCATAATCTAATTTTACACCATAAGCACGCTTAAACATGTGTTGCACACCAATATTTACTGTAGGATAGTTAACCGATTGTGCATAAGTACCATCTACAAAACCATCTGTAGTAGGATAGTTAAAACCCATAGCAAAAAGTGCTTTCCATTTACTAGTGGCTTTACTAAATTGTGCGTTACTGTTTAGGGTAACGCATAGTACTCCAAATAGAAAAAGGTATTGTTTTAAATTGAGTTTCATGTGCGAGTTTTTGGTTTAATTTGCAATATGCATTACAACGTGCCTTACAAAACTAAGCAATTCTTCTTTGTGCTGATTAAGTTAAGCATCGTTGTTGGCGCATTTTATTTTATTTATTCAAAACTTATCGAAAACGAGCAGCTACGATTAAGTGGTTTTATAGCTTTTTTGAAAGAAAACAATACATTTTCACCCAAAAACATCGTTTTTTTAATCATTTTGAGTGTTTTTAACTGGTTTTTTGAAATTTTAAAATGGAAAACTTTAGTAAAAACTATTAAAGGCATTTCTTTTAGAGATGCTTTGGAACAAAGTTTAGGCGGATTAACAGCTTCGTTAATCACACCCAATCGAATTGGCGATTATGGTGCTAAAGCTATTTACTACAATACATCTCACAGAAAACGAATTGTACTATTAAATCTATTAGGAAATATATCTCAAATGACGATAACCACCATCTTTGGTGTTATTGGGTTGGTCATTTTTATAAATCGGTATCAAATTGAGGTTGACTACTACAAGCTTGCAAGGTTTGGAACAATTATTATACTCATTGGCATTTTTGCTTTTTTTGGCGCAAAACAAAACAAATTCAATATCAAAGGATACTCTATAGGTAAAGTCCTAGATTTTATAAAGAAAATACCATTCAAAATTCATTTCTTAAACCTGAATTATTCATTAGTTAGGTATCTAATTTTCTCATTTCAGTTTTACTATTTGCTAACAATTTTTGGCGTAGAGGTTGACTATTTTAAAGCTATGGTAGTTATTACAAGCATGTACCTACTGGCTTCAATAATACCAAGCATAACTATTTTTGATGTTGTTGTAAAAGGAAGTGTTGCTGTATTTTTATTTGGTTTTGTACAAGTTAACGAGTTAACCGTTCTATCTATAATTACTTTGATGTGGTTATTGAACTTTGCAATTCCTAGTGTATTTGGAAGCTATTTTGTATTGAATTTTAAACTACCAAACACCAAAGAATGATGGCTTTTATCTTCATTATCGCTACCCTTTTGTATCTATTTTTAATAGGAAGTCTCATCCATGGTTTTGATAGAGTTGAAGACTTTAAAATGAAGGATCTGAAACCTAAAACCAAGTTTTCTGTTATTGTTCCTTTTAGAAATGAAGCAGAAAATCTACCACAGTTATTAGATTCAATATTACAATTGAATTACCCTAAATTGTTGTTTGAAGTTATTTTGGTTGATGATGATTCTGAGGATGATTCAGTGAAAACTATCCAAAAAGTTCTCGATACAAAATCCTTCAAAAAGGATTTCACTCGAACTGACGTTATTAAGGTTATTAAAAACAATAGAATATCTAATTCACCAAAAAAAGATGCCATAACTACGGCTATCAAAATAGCACAACATGATTGGATTATTACCACAGATGCAGATTGCACTCTACCAAAATATTGGTTAGACACTTTTGATGAATGTATTCAAACCTACCAACCCAACTGTATTGTTGCTCCTGTAACGTATAATGATGGTGGCGCATTTTTAAAGCGTTTTCAGATTATGGACATTTTGAGTTTGCAAGGTGCCACTATTGGTGGCTTTGGTTTACGACTTCCGTTTTTGTCTAATGGAGCTAATCTTGCTTATAGAAAGTCTATTTTTCAATTAGTTGAAGGTTATATTGATAATGATAATTTAGCTAGTGGTGACGATATTTTTTTGCTCGAAAAATTCAAAAAAGTTGATCCCAAAAAAGTTTTCTACTTAAAATCTGACAAAGCTATAGTTACTACAAAACCTGTTTCTAACTTAAAATTGTTAATACAACAACGATTGCGTTGGGCTTCTAAGACTAGTCATAATCCTAATTGGTTTTCAAAATTGGTTGGGCTTGTTGTTTTTTTAGGCAACCTAGCTTGTATTGCTATACTTCCTATTCTATTTTTTGGATATGTAAAACCAAGAATTGCAATAGCTTTATTGGTAATAAAATTGAGTATTGATTTTCTGTTATTATTTAAAACTTCTCGTTTTTTTAAACAAGAAAACGTCTTGTTTTCATACGTTTGGTCTTGTATTTTTTATCCTTTTTTCAGCGTGTATATTGCTATCATATCACTATTTAAATCATATCAATGGAAAGGTAGAACTTTTAAAAAGTAACCTTTACTTAAGATATTTTTTAATAGCTTTACTGAAACCTAACCCTAAATCGCTAGTTAGCTGACCACAAATCACTAAAAAACTAACCAATGAAAAAAATTCTTATCGCAATGCTGTTCTGTTTGGCTTTTCAATTGAATTACAGCCAAGAAACCTACACTGTTAATGGAGAAACTTTAGAACTTAAAACCGAAATAGACGGCAAACTCGATTTACTATGGAATGTTATTGATGGTAAATACCGCTATTTTGTAAAAACTGAAGATGGTACCATTACTGAGTTAAAGAACACCAAAGATGATAATAACGATTATCAAGAAGAGTATAAATCTACTTTAAGCAGTCTTACCAATGGGAATTCTACAGACAAATTAAAACTAACCCTTTACAGCCTTAGAAATTATATAGATAGTTACAATGCTTCGGTAGATACTAGCTACACTTCTACAAGTACTGAAAGTAATGTACAGTTTAGATTAGGATTTTCTGGTGGTATTACAAACAACCCATTTGTTGGCAATCCTGACAATACCAAAACACCATTGATTGGTGCCGAGTTAGAAATTTATGAAGCCAACGTTTTACCTAGACATTCTGGGTTTTTGCAAGCAAGACATGCTTTTGAAAATGATGATTTTAAATACAGTACTTCTGAATTATCGTTGGGTTATCGCTTTAGATTTATAAATAAAGAGACATTTTCAATTTATGGACAAGTGAAATTTGCGACGGTTAATTTTTCAAATTTTACATTCTTAGACGAAAATGACATGGAAGTGGATTCTAACGAAACGTCGTTTGATATTCCTTTTATTTTTGGTGTAGGCTCAGATATTAAAGTAGGCAACAACAGTTATATTACGATAATTTATGGTGAATTATTTGCACTGTTATTAGATAATCAAGGTAACTTTTCTACTGATATTGCTATTGGTTATAAATTCAACCTATAATAATGAGCTTAAGAAATTTTAAAACCTCAAACCCTGTTTTTAATGGCTACTTTTGGGATGATGACAAATCGTCTTCAAAAACCATGTCTGTTGCTGGTATTTTCTTTAAGTCTATGATGGGCATTTTAGTTATTGCAGCCATTACAGCTTATTTATGGAAACTCAACGAAGCCGGAACACCAATGCGCTGGTTTACCTTAGGTGGTATGCTAGGTGCTATCGTAGTGAGTGTTTTAATTTCTGTACGTCAAAACTGGGCTCATATTTTAGTACCACTTTATATCATTGCTAAAGGATTTTTTTTAGGTGGTTTCTCCGCTTATGCACACAAAAATTTCCCTGATTTACCATACCAAGCTATTGGTGTAACCATCATTACATTTTTTGTAATGCTACTACTTTACCAATTAAGGATTATAGTAGTAACCAAAAAGCTCAGAAGCGTTATTATTACAGCCACTGTTAGTATTATGGTTGTGTATCTCATCTCTTGGATTTTGAGTTTCTTTGGTATCAAAACTTATATTTGGGGAACATCTTGGTTTGCTATTGCTTTTAATGTTCTGGCAGCCATAGTAGCTTCATTTGCACTACTTTTAGATTTCGATTATATAGAACGTTATAAAAATAAAGCACCAAAATATAAAGAATGGCTCGCTACTTGGGGACTTTTGGCAACGCTTATTTGGCTGTATGTTGAAGTGTTGCGATTGATGCAGAAGTTAGCGATTAGGTTTTAATCTATCCTAACAATTACAGGCAGTTCAAAAGCCGTTGTAACCTGTTGTCCTCTTTTTATAGCAGGAAATATTTTTGGCACATCTTTTATACTCTGACGCAGTAAGCTGTCAATCTTAGGTATTTGGTATTCGGTTTCTGGTTTTAAGGTGATATCTTCTATTTGTAAAAGTCCTTTGTTGTCTATAATTAATTTTAACCTTATGGTATCATAAACATCTTCTGTAACCACGATATTCTGTCTTGCTAAGTAATCATTTACATACTGTAATAAGGTATTTTGAAAACAAACTCTACTATCTTCTTTAGTTGTCATAGCCTCACAACTATTGAAGGTTGGATACGTGTCTACATCGTTCCAATTGAAGGTTTGCAATTCTTCTTCTAGTAAATCTTCTGAATTTACTTTTTGCTTCTCAAAATAGTCGCAAGCGGTTAACAGAACAATTAATAAAAAACAAGCTAGTCGGTTCATTAGCACATTTCTAATAGCGAAATGTACAATAATTTTAGGATTTACACTTCTAACTATTAAATATGAGGTTAATTATAGCTTAAGTAAGTGCTTTTATTCATTCAAAGTTATTGGTAATGAAAATGCTACAGCGATAGCTTTCCCTTTTTGACGACCTGGTATAAATTGTGGCAATAAGCTTAAAACACGAATTGCTTCTTCTTCTAAAACTTTACTAGCTGCTCTGGCTTGAATTCTAGTAACATTACCATCTGCATCTATCAAAAAACGTGCAAAAATACGCTTACTATATAATTCTGTGTTCTTCTCAACACCTTTATTAAAATGCTTTTTAACATGAGCATCAACAAACTCAGAGAAACATTGCTTTTTTTCTTCTTTTGATATTAAATTTTCACAATCTTTGTGTGAAGGAGTTATGTCTACAACACTAAAAGGTACCTCAACTAATTCAGTTTCACTTTCTGTTTTATGTAATGGTGAATCAATGACAGATGTAGACTTACCGTCAGTAACAATTAATTTATAGTACGACTTATCTTTATTTAATCGATTCATTAAATCATCAAAACGTTTTTGTTCTTTTTTGGTTTTGTTTGACATATCCTCAACAAATAATTTCAATGTTCCATTTCCTGTATAAGATTCCCATTTCCTTTTAGCTTCATCAGTTTTTTTCCATTCTAAATAGCCTTGATAACTTTTATGTGGTAAATCATACATTTTTTTATACAGTTCTCTACTTTCATCTGACAACTCATTACTTTCCGATTTTTTGTCTATCATCATTTTGACCATGTATCGCATAAATGCACTCATCTTTAAGTAATCTTCTCTCGGTTTTATATACCTATCTAATTTTTCATATCCAAAACCTACATATTTTGAAATTTCATAGAACTTAATTCCCTCTTCTTCCATTTTAAGAAGCTCATTATAGTATATTTCAAGAAGCTCTTCATCAGTTAACTCCTGATGCATTTCTGTTTTAGCATAAGATTTTTCTTGTGCTTTAACCTCAGTTGAGGTATAAACCAACATTGCAAATATTACAGGAAGTAAAAGCGCATATTTAAACAAACTCTTTTGGCTGGATTTTGATTTTTGTAACATAATAATTCGTTTTTTGATTAATGATTTTTTGAAAAATGTATTGGTAAAAGACAGTGTATTAGTGTCTAATATTTGATGTAACAAGCTTTGGTAATAGCTAGACTTACCATGTTGTTTCACAGCTTTAGCATCTGCTATAAACTCGTGTAATTCTTTAACTCTATTTTGATACATATATACCAATGGACTAAACCAAAAGAGGATTCTTAGAACTTCAAAAAACAACAGATCTAAACTGTGCTTTTCTCTCACATGTACTAACTCATGCTCGTATATGGTATCTCTTTCGGATTTTGGAATATTAGCTCCTAAAAAAACAGTATTAAAAAATGAGAATGCCGCTGAACTTTTAAGAAGATTAACAATGAGTATGTTGCCTTTCCAACGTTTAGGATTATTGTTTTTTATAAGATAGAGTTTTACAATTTTAATTATAAAAACTAGTGTTGCTAATGCCATACCTATGTATAAAACAATTTGCCATACAGGTAATTGTGAGCTAGTAATAGCTACATCGTTTATATGCTCTATGACTTGATGGTTTGACATAGTGTATGATGCGTCTCCAATAAAGACTTCTGGTAATCTTATTACAGTTTCTTGGGTTGTAACTTTCCTTAATTCTGGAAGTTTTACAAACGGTAATACTATAGAAGAAACCGATGTTAGCAATAGATATATTCTGTTATAATTAAAAAAAGTTTCACGTCTTAAAAACAGATCATACACTAACAGAAATAGTGTTTGAAACAATACTATTTGTAGGATGGTGTATAACATAACTACTTGTCTTTGTTAATTTCGTTTAATAAACTCTCTATGTCATTAATATCTACATCATTCTTTTTTACGAAAAAAGACACCATACTCTTAAAAGAACCTTGAAAATAGTTGTCTAGCAACTTATTTATAGACTGATTACTGTAAGCTTCTTTTGCAACTATTGGGAAGTAGGTATGCCCTTTTCCTTCCTTTTCATAATCTACAAAACCTTTAGACTCTAGAATCCTAACAATTGTAGACACTGTATTATAGGCTGGTTTTGGCTCTGGCAGTATCTCAATTACCGACTTTACATTGGCTTTTTTTAATTGCCAGAGGGCTTGCATTATTTCTTCTTCTGCTTTAGTTAGCTGCTTCATTTAACTAAGTTTTTAGTTGAACACTGAAACAAATATAACTAAATATTTAGTTTAAACTAATTTTTTAGTTAAAATGTAACTAAACCTAATATTTTACGTCCTATAACCGAACACAACTATTTAACATGGAAATTTTTCTAATTATACTTGGTATTCTATTGATGATTTTAGGTGTATTGGGTAGCTTTTTGCCAATATTACCTGGCCCTCTTACAAGTTGGGTTGGACTGTTAGTACTTCATTTTACTGAAGGTGTACAGCTAAGCAATACATTTTTAATTGTTACACTAGTCGTGGCTATTATAATTTATGTTCTAGACTATATAATTCCTGCAATAGGTACAAAACGTTTTGGAGGTAGTAAAGAAGGTATGATTGGTACGACACTAGGTTTAGTCATTGGACTTATAACACCAATTCCTTTTGGCATTATCATTGGGCCATTTATTGGTGCTTTGGTTGGCGAAATGATTCATCGTAACGACATCAACAAAGCAATGAAAGCAGCATTTGGTTCTTTCTTAGGATTTATAGCTTCAACGTTCTTAAAGTTTATTGTTGCTATAATATACTTAGGCCTTTTTATAACCAAACTATTAGAACATAATGCGAGCTGGTTTTAAAAAAAAGCAAGAAAAAAACCTAGTCGTTAGAAGTACAACTAGGTTTAATTTTCTTGCTATTAACTCAACAATTACTTAATGAGGGATTAATTAATTCTTGTTGACCTGTGGTAAATGTAAAATAACATATTTGTTTTTTGATGTGGTAAAACCATAGACTTATTACGGAAAAACCGTAATACCTAACAATAACAAGGGTTACAGGCTTATCTTACAACTTAGGAATACACCAATTATTTTAAAATTTCTTACAAATACCCCTTTTCTCTGGCTTCAGAAAGTAATGTTTCGTCCTTACCATCATCAACTGAAAACAATAATTTGAGTTGTTTTTTTCGTTTTTCTATAGCGCTAGTAGACAGCGGAATATATTCGCTCAAACTTTTGGTTTTTATACCTTGAGATAAAAGATGTAAAATTTTTCTATTAATATCATCTACATAAATTTCGCTGGTAATTGTCTTTTTTACATAGTTACTTACAGTACTGCTATAATAAGGCGGATATTTAAGAATTTGCTGAAAAGCATCTGCGAGCTCCATAGAAGTTAAATCACTTTTTATAAGAAAACCGTCTGGATTTATTTCTTTGATAATATTATGAATTCTAAACGATTCATTAAACATGGTAAGAATAATAATTTTAGCATCTGGAAGCACTCTTTTTGCTAATAAAGCCAAATCTTCACCCGATGCATATCTACCGTCCTCAGAAGGTGGTAAACTAATATCAAAAAAGCATACATCATATGGTGTACCTTTAGCCGCTCGGTTGATCATTAATTGCGCCGTATCACAATTATTGGCTGTATCAATAAGTAGGGTTTGGTCTTCTTCCTTTGTGGCCATTAACACATTTTGGTAACCCTCAATAATAATTGGGTGATCATCTACCATTAAGATGTTAATATGTTTCATCTGGTTGTCTCTCTTTTATTAATAAGACAGATGCAATTCATTAGTATAAAGTTTACCTAACTTCAAACTTTTATACTAATTCATGTTCATGTCGATTGGTTATTTATAGGGAATCTTAACATTAACTGTTGTACCATTTCCAGATTGAGAGGTAAAGGTGATTGTTCCGTTAATGTCCTCAACACGAGACATCATGTTCTTTAAACCAATACCTTTTTTGCTTTTCGATGTATCGAAGCCCTCTCCATCATCAATGATGTCTAGGCAAATTACATCTTTTTCTAAAGAAATACTAATTTTTATAGCTTTAGCATTGGCATGCTTGTAAATGTTTTGCATGGATTCCTGAATGATTCTGTAGATATTAATTTTTGTTTTATTAGATACAGAATCCCAACTGATATCATCGGTATAATTAAATTCGTATGTTAGTCCATAAGCCTTAGTTTGATTTTCAATAAGCTCTGAAACAATATCCATAAATCCAGAACCTGAAACAAAATCTGTATTTAACTCATGTGAAATCTTGCGTATATCTTCTTCTATAATTTTTAGCTGACCAATGTAGTTAGCTCTGGTCATCATAGCGTCTTTACCATCTTTAAAGTTAATACTATCTAGGCTAAGACGTGTCCCAAACAAACGCCCCAGCACACCATCATGTAACTCTTCTGATATTCGCTTTTTCTCTAGTGTCCTAGCTTCATCAACTTTATCTTGTTGACTAAGCATTAAGTTATAAATGTCCTCATTTGCCTTTTGCTGTACTTGGATAAGTTTTAGTTTTCTGTTTTTAGCTCTTTGTGATATGAATAAATAAACTAAAATTGCTGTAAGCAATAATCCAGCAGATAGAATAAGCAGATAAAGATTTTCTCTCGAAATTTGTTCGTTTTCGGCTTCGAGTTGGTCTGTTTGCAATTCTATTCTTGCATGTTTATTCCTCACAGCACGCTCAACCCTTAGTAAGCTATCGCTTAATTTTATGTGTTTTTCTAAATAAGATTTACTTTCTTCACCCTCTGTCAAATCAGCTAAAATCCTCATTGATTCTAAGAGTAAATCATTCATGGGAATCTCCTTAGACAATTTAAAGCTCTTTTTAGCATACTTCAATGAAGAATCTATTTTCTTGTTTTCCTTATAAAACTTTGATAAATCAATAGAAGCAGCTAGTTCTGTATATGGATCTTGTTGATTTATGCTAATCTTAAGAGATTCCTTTAAGTTCTGTTCTACTTCATCATAGACGTAGCTACCACTTAAAAACTTAGTGAAACTGTAATTATCTAATACAAGACCATAAAAAGACATATCCTCCTTTAGTAATGGATCTTCTAAAATTTGTTTAAAAATCTCTAACGACTCTTTGTAATTACCTTGTTCTCTATAGGAATTTGCTAAGTCATTTAAAGACATTATTTCTAACTCTTCACCATTTTCAATATTATCTATTAAGTCTAAAGATTGATTATGAAAAGAAATTGACTGATTATAGTTTTCTAATTTTAAGGATACTATACCTAATAAATTTAAAACATAGTACATTTCTTCGGATACGTCTTGGTCTTTCTCAATACTGTTTAGTATTCTTAATGCTTTAATGGCATTTTGCTCACTTCCTAAATGATCTTTTTCCTCGTCTTGAATTTTGGCTAAAGTAATTAACGCACTGGCTTTTTCAGGTAATTTGCCTAATGCATCAAAGTACTTTAAAGCCTCTAAATAGTATTTGTAAGACTCACTATTATTAGACGCTATTTGGTAATTATAATAGCCTAGAATATTGTTTGTATAAGCTATTGCTGTTGAGTCATTTAACTCCTTAGCCCTTTCTAAATTTTCTAACGTTAACTTTTCAAAAGCGTTATACTCACCTGTTAATAAGTAGGTATAAGCTAATTGTCTTTTACTTTTGAGTATAGTTGTATCCTGCTTTGTCTTTTTAGAAAGAGTAATTGCTCTTTTAATGAATTTTATACGATCTTCTTTTGAAAAGGAAGAATTGTTAGATAACTCTCTATATTTATATATAGAATCAAAGAGCTTATTATCTCGTTGTGCATTTGCTAGATTTATAAATGCAGAAAGTAGTATTAAAGGAAAAATTAACTTCAATGTAAATATTTAATATTCTACCAAAGTTAAGATTTTCTTGCAAAGTTATATTCCAAAGTATTAACAACTGATAAAGCCCATAACTAAGTATAGTTATGAGCCGTATATATTATCTAAGATTTCGAATTAACCTTGAGTAGGCAATTGTGCTTTTTTCTTATTATGAGCCAATAAATCAATTTTTGTAGGTTGCTTAATATTGCTTTTCTCACCATTTTCAATTTTATCTGATTGTACACCAGACACAGTTAATACTGCAATTGCAACTAAGGCTAAAGTAATTTTTAGGGTTTTCATAAGTATCAATTTAGGGTTAAATAGTTAACATTATATTTTGCAACGAAAATCGCTACGTTGAGGGAGGGGAATGGATAATTAACTATTAAAGGTTAAAACCTTAAATTGTACTAAAAATAAAACGAGGGACGTTTTAGTAAATGTCTAATGGATTATTAAATTTCTTGAAAGTTTGATTTGAGGGCTTACAAGAGCTAACAAATATACAAGGATTTACTTCATAAACAAAAAAATCACCGATAAAGTGATTAAAAATATCGTTTAAAAACATGTTTTTATTCAAAACGTGTTAAAAAACTCATTTAACTAGGATAAGAATATATGTGCTAAAACAAAAAAGCATCCCGATTTTCTATTAAGAAAAAAGGAAAGCCTTTCATTGGTAAATATCCAAATAAACTTGGATTTCTACTACGTCCCAGAAATTAATCTGAGCACAACACAACGTCTTTTATACTAAAAAAGCTTCCTATTACCAGAAGCTTTTTGCGGTCTGGACGGGACTCGAACCCGCGACCCCCTGCGTGACAGGCAGATATTCTAACCAACTGAACTACCAGACCGTTGCATAATTGCGAGGGCAAATATACACTGTCTTTTTAATTCCGCAAACAAAAAATAAAAAAATATTTATTCCTTTTAAACAAATTTTTGACGCTCAATCATATAAGTGGTTAATATCTGATCAAAACCTTTCCTTATATCAGCCTCTACATACTTAATTCTGTATTGGCCACATTTTAATTTCAAAGATTTGAAATAAGTATTTACGGCCTTTTTGTAATTATCTTTAATGTTGTCAGGGTATAAATTGATATACTCTCCTGTTTCAACATCAATAAACCGTTTAGGTCTATTATCAAATTCAAACGTTAATTCTTTCTCCTTATCAAATACATGAAACAATACGACTTCATGTTTGTTATGCTTAAGGTGACGAAGCGCTTCAAACAACTTTTCGTCGTCTTCTGAAGTTTGAAACATATCTGTAAACACAAAAATTAATGATCGTCTGTGAATTTTTTCTGCAATTTGATGTAAATACGTATACGTCTCCGTGCTTTTTGAATCTGGTTTTGATACTACAGCTTCACTGAGTTTACTGAGCAACATTTGATGATGACGCTCACTTCCTTTTTCTGGTGCGTAGAAATCGTAAGTATCACTATAAATACTTAACCCAACGGCATCGCGCTGTTTTTTTAATATATGTATTAAAGATGCACAAGCTAAAGCCGAAAAAGCAGATTTGTTAAGGTTATCTATTGTTGTACTAGCAGATTCTGGATAATGCATAGAGGTACTGTTATCCAAGATGAGATGACATCTTAAATTGGTTTCTTCATCGTAGCGTTTAGTGTACAGTCTGTCTGTTTTAGCATATAGTTTCCAGTCGATATGCTTGGTGCTTTCACCTTGATTGTAAATCTTATGTTCTGCAAACTCTGCCGAAAAGCCATGAAAAGGGCTTTTGTGCATCCCAGCAATAAAGCCTTCAACAACTTGCTTTGCTAAAAGTTCTAGGTTTTTAAAACCACCTGCTTTATTAAGTTCTAACTGTAAATCCATCAATTATCGAAACTAAAAAAGGTTTGCCGTATAGACAAACCTTTTATCATTTCTTTTAGAAGTCTATTTTATAAAAGTGCGTCGATTGCTTCTGCATAAGCGTTTTTAGGAGCTACACCTACTTGACGACCTACCACTTCACCATTTTGAAATACTAAAACCGTAGGTATGTTTCTTACACCATACTTAGCAGCAAACTCTTGGTTAGCGTCTACATCAACCTTACCAACTACAGCTTTACCTTCGTACTCAGAAGAGATTTCGTCAATGATTGGCCCAACCATACGACATGGTCCACACCAAGCTGCCCAAAAATCTACCATTACTGGTTTATCACTTTTTAATACTGTTTCTTCAAACGTTGCATCTGTTATTTCTAATGCCATAATATCTATTATTAATTAAGTTCTACTTTGTTTACGCAAAATTAGTCAAAAATTCTGCCAAACCTTACAATGGGTGTATTTGTTTTGGTTATGACTTTATTGTTTTGGATTATGCTAATTCAATTTATACTTTACATCTAAACCTTTTAACTCATTGAGTAACTCTTGAGAAATTTTCACTTTCTGCTTTCTGCTTGGCATACTTAGCTTTAATTTTTCGGAATTATCATAGACCAAAAAATTTAAGTTTTTATTCCCTTCATGCATTCGTATTAAATCTTGCAATTGCGTAATCGTGTCTTTTTCTAAATCGTGAATATTAAGCTGAATAGATAATTTCTTAGCATAAGTATCCATTACATCGTGTAACAATTGGAAATTATTAAATTGAATTCTAGGATCTCCTTTTTGACCTGTTTCTCTATTCATCCAACCTTCCCGAACAAAAGCACGTACATACACAAAGGAATTTACCACAAAAAAGTGCCTAAACTTTAAGTAATCTTCTCCAAAAATCCTAAACTCGTAACTGTCTGTGTAATCTTCAATTGTAAACAACGCCCAGCCTTTTCCTTGTTTACTAACACGATGTTGCACATCTGTTACAACTCCACCAAAAGTAATTTCTCTATTAACAACTGAGTGTAAATCATTAAACACAGAAATGGTTCCATTACAAAAATTCTTCATTTCTATTTTGAAATCATCTAGTGGATGACCAGAAATATAAATACCAACCACTTCCTTTTCTCTGGAAAGCTTCTCCATCGTTCCCCAATCTTCGCAAGGTGGTACTTGAGGTTCTGCAATCTCTACACCACTGGCTTCACCAAACAAACTTACTTGGGCAGAATTTTCATTCTCCTGATGTTTTGCACCATATTTCATTGCCTTTTCTAAAAAGGTAATACCATCACCATCGTGAGCAAAATATTGAGCCCTATGTGTATCTTCAAAACAATCAAATCCGCCTGCGTATGCCAAACCTTCAAATGATTTTTTATTGGCTGCTCTTAAATCTACACGCTTTGCCAAATCGAAAATTGATTTGTAATTACCACCTTCTTTTCTGTTTTCTACAATGGTTTTTACAGCTCCATGACCAACACCTTTAATCGCTCCCATTCCGAAACGAACGGCATTATCCTGGTTTACCGAGAATTTGTAGTAACTCTCGTTAACACTTGGCCCAAGCACTGGCAAACGCATACGCTTACACTCTTCCATAAAGAAGGTTACCGACTTAATATCGTTCATATTATTAGACAGTACAGCTGCCATATATTCTGCCGGATAATGTGCTTTTAAATAAGCCGTTTGATAAGCAATCCACGCATAACAAGTGGAATGCGATTTATTGAAAGCATAACTCGCAAAAGCTTCCCAATCTTTCCAGATTTTTTCAAGCTTGGTTTTATCCATACCTTTTGCAGCTGCTTGCTCAATGAATTTTGGCTTCATTTTATCCAATACAGCCTTTTGCTTTTTACCCATGGCCTTACGTAAGACATCAGCTTCACCTTTGGTAAAATCAGCCAATTTTTGCGACAATAACATTACTTGCTCCTGATATACTGTAATTCCGTAAGTTTCGGCTAAGTATTCTTCTGTTTCAGGTAAATCATACACAATTTCTTCATCTCCATGCTTACGACGAATAAAACTCGGGATATATTCCATTGGACCTGGACGATACAAAGCATTCATAGCAATAAGGTCATCAAAAACCGTTGGTTTTAAATGCTTCATGTGCTTTTGCATTCCAGGAGATTCATATTGGAAAACCCCAACTGTTTCACCTCTTTGGAACAATGCATAGGTTTCTTCGTCATCTAGCGGAAAATTCTCTGGGTCGAGCTCAATACCATGCTTAGCTTTTACAATCTTAACCGTATCCTTAATTAAGGTTAAAGTCTTCAAACCCAAGAAATCCATCTTGAGTAATCCAGCACTTTCTACAACGGAGTTATCAAACTGCGTGACATATAAATCTGAATCTTTTGCTACTGAAACGGGAACATAATTAGTGATGTCACCTGGCGTAATGATAACACCACAAGCATGAATACCAGTATTTCTTACAGAGCCCTCCAAGATTCTTGCTTGGTTTACCGTTTCTGCCTGTAAATCTGAACCATCTGAAATATTAAGTAGTTGATTTACTTTCTCTAATTCTTCTGCTCTAAACTTGCTTGCTAATTCTTTTTCGCTCTTACCAAATATCTTTCCGAGCTTGGACATATTCGGAATTAACTTCGCAATATGGTCTGCTTCATTTAATGGCAAATCTAACACACGTGCTGTGTCTCTAATTGAAGATTTAGCAGCCATAGTACCATAAGTGATAATCTGCGCCACCTGATTGGCACCATATTTATCAATAACATACTGCATTACACGACCACGACCTTCATCATCAAAATCGATATCGATATCTGGCATACTCACACGGTCAGGATTTAAAAAACGCTCAAAAAGTAAATCGTACTTTATTGGGTCTATATTGGTAATCCACAAACAGTATGCTACCACCGAACCTGCTGCCGAACCACGGCCAGGACCAACGGATACATCCATTTTTCGGGCTTCGCGAATGAAATCCTCTACAATAAGGAAGTAACCAGGATAACCTGTATTTTCAATAACGCTCAACTCAAAATCGAGACGTTCTTCAATTTCTGGTGTAATATCTCCGTAGCGCTTTTTGGCACCTTCGTATGTTAAATGTCTTAAGTAAGCATTTTCACCACGTTTACCATTATCTAATTCGTCCTCCTCATGTTTGAATTCATCTGGAATATCAAAAGCAGGTAATAATACATCACGAGCTAATTCAAAAGGTTCAATTTTATCAACTACCTCTTGGATATTCACAATGGCTTCAGGAATATCCCTAAAGAGCGCTTTCATCTCTTCAGTTGACTTGAAGTAGTATTCCTGATTCGGTAATCCGTAACGGTAACCACGACCACGACCTATTGGTGTGGCTTGTTTTTCACCATCTTTTACACACAATAAAATATCGTGTGCATTGGCATTTTCTTGTTCTACGTAGTAAGTATTATTTGTAGCAATCAGTTTAACGTCGTGCTTTTGAGCAAATTGAATAAGCACTTGATTGACACGATTTTCATCTTCCTGATTATGGCGCATCAACTCGATATACAAATCATCAGCAAAGGTGTCTTTCCACCAGATTAATGCTTCTTCGGCTTGATTTTCACCAATATTCAACACCTTACTTGGTACTTCACCATAAAGGTTTCCTGTTAAACAAATTAGGTCCTCTTTGTATTGCTCTATTAGTTTTTTGTCAATTCTTGGCACATAGTAAAAGCCATCTGTAAATGCCGCAGAAGACAGTTTTGCTAGATTATGATAGCCATTTTTGTTTTTAGCCAAAAGCACAATTTGATAACCGTTATCTTTTCGGGTTTTATCGGTATGATCTTCACAAACAAAAAACTCACAACCAATAATAGGTTTTATTAGTTTTGCTTTCTTTTCTTCACCATTCTCTTCGGCTTCTTTATGCTTAGCTTTCACACCCTTATTGTGTGCTGATACTGCACTTACAAAGTGAAACGCTCCCATCATGTTTCCGTGATCTGTTAAGGCAACGGCAGGCATATCTTCTTTAGCAGCTGCTGCAACCAAATCTCCAATACTGATGGTAGATTGTAAAATTGAAAACTGTGAGTGGTTATGCAAATGCACAAACTCTGCGCCAGCCAATTTTGCAATAGCCTCTTTGTTAGTTTGTGTGGGTGTGTCTTGAGATTGCTCTTTTTGAAGCCTTGCATTTATCTTAGCACTCTCGCGTTTAAGATTAAGATGTTCTAGTCCAATTAACTGAATTGGTTGCGGATTGGCTTCAGAAAATTTCTCAAAATAATCTGGTTGAACATCTAACTGTTCTTTTGTATATTCTTTTCTTCTGACTAATTCTAAAAAACAACGTGTCGTAGCTTCAACATCGGCAGTTGCGTTATGTGCTTCGGCAAATGGTTGGTTAAATAAAAACTCGTGTAATTCTGTTAATGTTGGAAGCTTAAACTTTCCTCCCCTACCACCAGGAATTTTACACAATTCGGCTGTATGCTCTGTACAGGTATCTAATACTGGTAATTCTTGTAGTTGGTTTGCGACATCCTCTCTTACAAATTCGGCTCCCATAATGTTAAGATCGAATCCAACATTCTGACCAACCACAAATTTAGTTTTCTCTAAAACAGCATTAAATTTTTCTAAAACTTCGGCAAGAGAAATACCTTGTTCTGCTGCCAATTCTGTAGAAATACCATGAATTTTCTCAGCATCATAAGGTATATTAAAACCATCTGGCTTAACCAAATAATCTTGATGATCTATACAATTACCCATCGCATCATGCAACTGCCATGCTATCTGAATACACCTTGGCCAGTTATCTGTATCTGTGATTGGTGCATCCCAACGCTTTGGTAAACCTGTGGTTTCAGTATCGAAGATTAAGTACATAAATTACCTGTTTTAGACCTTGAAAAAGAGTATGAATTTGTCGTAAAAATAGCCCTTAAAATTACATAGAATTTCGACTTATTTGAAGGTAAGTTGTTAAGAGTTTTAAACATAAAAAAAGCCACGCAAAAGCGTGGCTTCATCTTAACCTAACCTAGAAGTAATTATGACAATACTTCTTCATATAATTTCACAGAATTGATTGCTGCTTCAATTGAATTTCTCTGCTCACGCAACAATTCAATTAATCTTGATGGAAAATTATTATTACTTAACAATTTATTATATTCATCTAAACTAGCTTTCTCGCCTCTTAAGGCTTCTTCTAGAATTGTTTCTTCATTATTTGAAGAAAAGGTTGCTCTTAAACTCATCCAATTTCTATGCATTGTTCCTTTAAAGCTTCCTGAATCTTCAGGGATTTCGCCATAAGTGATGATTTCTGTTCTCAATTGGCGCGCAAATTTAGAACGTTGCTCTGCCATATTTTTAAAGAAATTTTTTACACTCACATTATCCACTTCAGAGATTGCGTTAATGTAACCCTTCTCGGCGTCGTAATTTTTCACTAGCAGTTCATTTAACTTGTCTGAAATTTTTTTCTCGTACTTCATAATATCTTTATTCATTTTTTAATTTCAATAAGTTCTTTATAGATGCGTATTGTTTCACATCTGCATTTACAGTATAACATTCAAATACCTTGAAGTCAAGTAATTTAACACCATTTAATAGTCTTTAACAGCCTTTAACAAAAAAGCGCTATTTGAAAATTTCAAATAGCGCTTTTGTATAATTCAGTGCTTTTATTAAACCTGAAGATAATCTGGCACTCCATCACCATCAGCATCATCATTAGTTGGGTCTCCATCCATGTTAGCATCTTCGTTAATGGTTAATATACCATCACCATCATCGTCAGTATCTAAATAATCTGCGTCACCATCTCCATCTGTATCTGTTGGGTTACCATCAACATCTAATTGCAATTCAACCGAGGTTGGAACATTATCACCATCATCATCAGCATCTAAATAATTTGCAATACCATCACCATCTGTGTCGTCATTTGTCAAATCACCATCTCCATTGAAATCTTCAAATACATTTGGCACTCCATCACCATCATCATCACCACAATCTAAACTATCTATTTCAGCTTGTATTGACCCATCTTCATCACCACAAAAATCAATCTGTTCTTGGAGATATACTTGATATTGCGCACATTTCTCGTCAAAATTACCAATAGTCGCAGTGTTGTATTGCACTTCTGCCTCATTTCTATTATTAGTAGCAATTTCACAACTTATTTGACAGCTACCTAAATCATCTATCATTTGCTGAATTGAACCATCTATATCACCGCAATAATTGCGTTGAGTCATTAAAGCTTGTGTGTAAGCATTACATGCCGCCTCAAAACCTGAACTACTTACAAACCCATCATCTCCAACTTGCTGAGCTGCAGTATACGCTGCTTCTGCTGTAGCAACATCCATTTCTGTATCTACACATGTAATTGGGTCTGTAGGAATTGAACCTGAAATTAATGGTACTCTATAAAATACACCTCCATAGATAGGACCAGTTTGTCCTGTAACAGGATCAACACCTTCTTCACCAGTTAACCCAGTAAAATTAACCGACTGAAGTCCAGATGAGTTAAAAGCAGTAAACCTAAATGTACCCGTGAATCTATTATTCTCTATCTCATTTAAACGCATTTCTCCATATTCAGGATAAACAGAAACACTTGGATCTGGTCTGTTGTTGGTTGAAAAAACCGTGCCATCAGCTGTTGTAAAACGTGCCTCAATTGTATTAACATCCCCAAAAACATAAACACCTACAGCAACCGTAGGTATTATTAATTCTAAGGTTTCAATATTGTTGGTACCATAAAGTGTTAAAAAACCATTTTCATCAATACTTGCAGAATAGGCTTTTGCTCTCCAAGACGCTCCATCTAAAGAACCTTGAAAAGCAGGAGAGTTAAATTCAACTTCATCACCACAGCTAAATACTGATATTAAGATAAGGGATAAGACTATTAATTTTTTCATTATTAAGCGGAAATTAATCGTTGTTTCAAATATAACGAAACAAGAATCCCAAAAGTATAATATTTTTTTATACTAGACTTACTCCTAGACTGCACTTTTGTTTAAAGTAGCAATCTTTTAGTTAAAATGGCTAAAAGGCTTTAAAATCAAAAAAATGTATTATCTTTGCGCCCTCATTAATAACAGAGGTCGAGAACCTCATTAATTAATTATTATGCCTGTAAAAATTAGATTACAAAGACACGGTAAAAAAGGAAAGCCTTTTTACTGGATCGTAGCAGCGGATTCTCGCGCTAAAAGAGATGGTAAATACTTAGAAAAATTAGGTGCTTACAATCCAAACACAAACCCTGCAACTATTGAGCTTGACGTAGATGGAGCTGTAAAGTGGTTAGAAAATGGTGCACAACCAACTGACACTGCTAAAGCAATTTTATCTTACAAAGGTGCTTTATTAAAGAAGCATTTAGCAGGTGGTGTAAAAAAAGGTGCTTTAACTGAAGAGCAAGCAGAAGCTAAATTCAACGCTTGGTTAGAAGAAAAAGCAGCAAAAGTACAAGCTAAAGCTGATGGCTTATCTAAAGCAGATGCCGATGCTAAAGCAAAAGCTCTTGAAGCAGAAAAAGCTGTAAACGAAGCTCGTATCGCAGCAAATGCTCCTGTAGTTGAAGAAGAAGTTGCTGAAGAAACAACTGCTTCTAACGAAGAAGAATAAAAAATTTATTTTTATACTTTTAAACCCTGACATTTATCGTCAGGGTTTTTTGTTTGGTATAGCTCATGAAAAAAGAAGATTGTTTTTACTTAGGGAGAATTGTAAAAAAGTACAGCTTTAAAGGCGAACTTTTAGTCAAATTAGACACGGACGAACCAGAACTCTATGAAAATATAGATGCTGTCTTTATGGATCTTAGAGGCAATTTAGTTCCATTTTTTATTGAATCTTCTCAGCTACATAAATCTGATTTACTTAGACTAAAATTTGAAGACGTAGATACCGAAGCAGATGCTGATGCTTTAATAAAGTCCGAACTTTATTTGCCATTAGACCTACTCCCTAAATTAGAAGGAGACAAATTTTATTATCACGAGGTTATTGGCTTCACCATTAAAGACAAAAACTTTGGAGAAGTTGGAGTCATCAAAGCCATTAACGACAGCACAGCCCAAGCACTCTTTGAAATCGATAGAAATGGTGTTGAAATTTTAATACCTATGAATGATGAGTTTATCGTTAAAGTTGATAAACCCAACAAAACGATTGAGGTTGAAACTCCTGAAGGACTAATAGAACTTTATCTTGAAGAATAAATTATCGTTCTGAGCAAAGCGAAAAATCTTATACTGAGATTGCCACGTCCTTCGTCCTCGCAATGACACTTGACTATATGGAAAAGCCTTTTAAATTCAAACAGTTTACGGTAAAACAAGATTGTTGTGCTATGAAAATTGGCACAGATGGCGTTTTACTTGGTGCTTGGACGTCTGTAAAAAACAATCCTTTCAGCATTTTAGATATTGGTGCTGGCACAGGAGTTTTGGGCCTCATGCTTGCGCAACGTAGCAACGCCCAACAAATTGAAGCCATCGAAATAGATGATGATGCCTACGAGCAATGTGCTGAGAATTTTGAAAGCTCACCATGGAACGACCGTTTGTTTTGCTATCACGCTTCACTTTTGGAGTTTGTTGAGGAAGTTGAAGATGCCTTCGATTTAATTATTTGTAATCCTCCGTTCTATTCTGAAGATTATAAAACAGACAATAAGTCTAGAGACTTAGCGCGTTTTAATGATGCTATGCCTTTTAAGCACATTATTTATGGTGTGGCACATTTGCTTGCTGAAGATGGGATTTTTTCAATCATTATCCCCAAAAAAGAAGAAAGCGAGTTTATTGAATTAGCTTCTACTATTGGACTTCACCCACAACGTATTCTTCATGTTAAAGGAAACCCAGATTCTGATATAAAGCGAAGCTTAATCGAATTTAGCTATTCTAAAAAAGACGTTGAAATTTCAGAATTAATTATAGAAACTAGCCGTCATAATTATACTGAAGACTACATTAATCTCACCAAAGATTTTTATTTGAAAATGTAACGCTTCTATTGGGCAATGATATCGATTTCGTTACTTTTGTGAAACTTTTAAAATAACAGCTTCTATTTTGGCAAATCTTCAAAATTAGAAGTTATAAATACCATAATCAGAATGAAACCAGATTTATTTGAAGCTCCTGACTATTATAACTTAGACGAATTACTTTCAGAAGAACATAAACTTGTACGTGATGCAGCCAGAGAATGGGTAAAACGTGATGTTTCCCCAATTATTGAAGAAGCAGCTCAAAAAGCAGAATTTCCAACCTCAATTATTGGTGGCTTGGCTGAAATTGGAGCTTTCGGACCATATATTCCTGAAGAATATGGAGGAGCAGGTTTAGACCAAATTTCTTATGGTCTTATCATGCAAGAAATAGAACGTGGAGATTCTGGAGTACGTAGTACAGCATCTGTACAATCGTCTTTAGTAATGTATCCTATCTGGAAATATGGTAATGAAGAGCAACGTCAAAAATACTTACCAAAATTAGCCTCTGGTGAATGGATGGGTTGTTTTGGTCTTACTGAACCAGACCATGGTAGTAATCCTGGTGGAATGGTTACGAATTTTAAGGATATGGGAGACCATTATCTTTTAAATGGTGCTAAAATGTGGATTTCAAATGCACCTTTTGCACAAGTTGCAGTCGTGTGGGCAAAGAATGAAGAAGGTCGTATCCATGGACTAATTGTAGAACGTGGTATGGAAGGTTTCTCTACACCAGAAACGCATAACAAATGGTCGCTTAGAGCCTCTGCTACCGGAGAATTAATTTTTGACAACGTTAAAGTTCCGAAAGAAAATCTATTACCTAACAAATCTGGGTTAGGCGCACCACTTGGTTGTTTAGATTCTGCTCGTTATGGCATTGCTTGGGGAGCGATTGGAGCAGCAATGGACTGCTACGATACTGCTTTAAGATATAGTAAGGAACGTATTCAGTTTGGTAAGCCAATTGGACAGTTTCAATTACAACAGAAGAAATTAGCCGAAATGATTACTGAAATCACCAAAGCACAATTATTAACTTGGAGACTTGGTGTTTTACGTAATGATGGTAAAGCAACCTCAGCACAGATTTCTATGGCTAAACGTAATAATGTGGACATGGCAATAAATATTGCTCGTGAAGCTAGACAAATGCTTGGCGGCATGGGAATTACTGGAGAGTACAGCATTATGCGCCATTCTATGAACTTAGAAAGTGTAATTACTTATGAAGGTACTCATGACATTCACTTGTTAATTACAGGTTTAGACATTACAGGCTTAAATGCTTTTAAATAGTAGATAAGCCAAACTTGGCAATCAACCAATGTCATTTTGAATGAAATGAAGAATCTCTAAAATGAGGTTTTTAACTTCCTTCAAAATGACATTTTTTATTTACTTTTATTTTATGTCATCCAAAAAACGATTAGACAACGCTTATAAAAATGCTTATCGCATTACCTTTGATAACACTTCAAAATTTATTTTGTTCAGTGACTGTCATCGTGGTGACAATAGTTTTGCTGATGATTTTGCTAATAATAGAAACATTTACTTTCATGCTCTAAAGCATTATTACAATGAAGGTTTTAGCTATTGCGAACTTGGTGATGGTGACGAATTATGGGAAAACTTATCTTTTGATTCTATCCTAAATGCTCACAAGAATGTCTATATGCTCATGAAGCAATTTCATGAAGAAAACAGACTGCATATGATTTGGGGAAATCACGATATGGTTTATCGCGACCCTAAATATGTTGAAAAAACACTTTCCACTTATTTTGATCCAAAAGTAGGTGAAGATGTTGAACTCTTTTGCGATATTAAATATCATGAAGGTATTATTCTAAAGCATGAAGAAACCAATCAGGAACTATTTTTAACCCATGGTCATCAAGCGGATTGGTGGAATTATCTATTTTGGAGATGGAGTCGCTTTATGGTTCGTATTCTTTGGAAACCCTTAAATGTTATGGGTATTGCAGACCCTACGAGTCCCGCAAAAAACTACAAAGAACTCATCAAGGTAGAACGTAGAACTAAAAAGTGGATTATTGAAAATAACAATCTTATAACTATAGTTGGTCATACTCATAGACCTCGTTTTCCAGAGCCTGGAGATATTGCTTTTTTTAATGATGGTAGTTGTGTTCATCCAAGAAGCATCACAGGTATTGAGATTGAAAGTGGAAAAATTTCACTTATTAAATGGCAAATTGTGACTACTGAAGATGGTACTTTAAAAATTGATCGCTTTTTACTTGAAGGACCTACTCCTTTAATTAAATATAAAACCGAATAATTTTAGCTCTCTGGTGCCAGCTCTACCTCCAAACCTTCCAATTCTGGAGTAATAGGGATTTGACAACCTAATCTAGAATTGTCTTTTACATAAAAAGCTTCAGACAACATGGCTTCTTCTTCATCTTGCATTTCTGGCAATTCTGTATCACTTAACACATAGCACTGGCACGATGCGCACATGGCCATCCCTCCACAAACACCAATAGTCCCTTCTGGAGCAAGTTCATAAGAACGAACGACTTCCATAAGATTCATAGCCATATCAGTTGGTGCTTCAATCTTGTGGGTTACACCATCACGATCAATGATTGTTATATTAACGTCTTGATTTTCCAAATGATTTTTTATTCTATTGCTTTAACAACTGCTTTTGGTGCTTCCTTTCGCGTACCATCAAAACCATCTACACCTGCTACCGTTGTATATTTTAACACATAACGCTTCCCTGGATTTATGATTTGATATGCTGCCTGGCACATCAAAGTTGCTTCATGAAAACCACAAAGAATTAACTTTAGTTTACCAGGATAGGTATTAACATCTCCTATGGCAAAAATTCCAGGAATATTTGTTTGATAATCTAATGCATTATTCACTTTTATGGCGTTTTTTTCAATCTCTAATCCCCAATTAGCAATAGGTCCTAATTTAGGAGATAAACCAAATAACGGTACAAAATGGTCACATTCCTTTTTGAAAACTTTAGCTTCTTGCTTTACCGTAACACTTTCTATTTTCCCTTCACCTTCAAGACCAACAACTTCAGCAGGAGTAATTAAATTAATCTTACCTGCAGATTTTAATTCTTGTACTTTTTCAACAGAGTCTAAATGTCCTCTAAACTCATTTCTTCTGTGAATTAATGTGACTTCGGAAGCTACATCACTTAAAAAAATACTCCAATCTAATGCAGAATCTCCACCACCCGCTATAACCACTCTTTTATTACGGTACATTTCTGGTTCTTTAATCATATATTCCAGACCTTTATCTTCGTAGTCAGAAATATTATCTATTAGTGGTTTCCTAGGCTCAAAACTACCTAAACCACCTGCAATAGCTACTACTGGTGCTTTATGTTTTGTTCCTTTATTTGTCGTTACAATAAAAGAACCATCTTCTTGCTTCTCAATGGTATCAGCGCGCTCTCCCAATGTAAACCCAGGTTCAAATTGCTTACATTGTTCCATTAATTTATCTGTTAAATCACCTGCTAATATCTCTGGATAAGCCGGAATATCGTAAATGGGTTTTTTGGGATAAATTTCTGAACATTGACCACCTGGCTGTGGAAGCGCATCAATAAGATGGCATTTTAATTTTAATAAACCTGCTTCAAAAACTGTAAAAAGGCCTGTTGGTCCAGCACCAATAATGAGTATATCTGTTGTAATCATGTTGTTAAGAATTGGAGACAAATGTAATAAGGTAGTATGACCTAAAATGTGACAAATGTCACACTAATTATTCTACATTAATAACGCGTTCTATTTGTGGTGCATATTTTTTTATGGTCATCTCAACACCTGATTTTAAGGTCATTTGATTAACACTACAAGATGTACAGGCACCTGTTAATTGAACTTTCACCAACTTATCATTATCTATAGATAATAAATTGATATCACCACCATCACTTTGTAAAAACGGACGAATTTCATCCAATGCCTTTTCTACATTTAATTTTAGTTCTTCTGAGCTCATCTACTATTTCTTTACTGCAGAACATCCTGCCATTGTTGTTATTTTTATTGCCTCAGTTGCTGGTAGATTTTCGTTTCTATTAACAACTTCTTGCACTACATTTCTTGTTATCTCTTCAAAAGCCTCTTCAATTTGTGTTGCTGTCTGTAGCGCTGCTGGTCTGCCAATATCACCTGCTTCGCGAATACTTTGAACCAAAGGCACTTCACCTAAAAACGGAACCTCTAAATCTTCTGCTAAATTCTTAGCTCCTTCTTGTCCAAAAATATAGTATTTATTTTCTGGTAACTCAGCAGGTGTAAAATACGCCATATTTTCAATGATACCCAACACAGGTACATTGATACTGTCTTGCTGAAACATAGCGACACCTTTTTTAGCATCTGCCAGAGCAACATTTTGAGGTGTACTTACCACTACAGACCCTGTAATTGGCATTGCCTGCATAAGACTAAGGTGAATATCTCCTGTTCCTGGAGGTAGGTCTAATAACAAGAAGTCTAATTCTCCCCAAGCTGCATCAAATATCATTTGATTTAATGCTTTTGAAGCCATTGGACCTCTCCAAATCACGGCCTGATCTGGTTTTGTAAAGAATCCTATAGACAATACTTTAACTCCATAATTTTCTATAGGTTTCATTTTAGATTTACCATCTACATTAACCGATAATGGTCTTTCGTTAGCCACATCGAACATAATTGGGATTGAAGGCCCATAAATATCAGCGTCTAAAACACCCACTTTAAAACCCATCTTAGCTAAGGTAACAGCTAAGTTTGCTGTTACTGTAGATTTACCTACACCACCCTTACCAGAGGCTACTGCCACAATATTTTGAATTCCAGGAATCGGTTTCCCTTTAATTTCGTTAACGACTGGTTTAGAAGGAGCCTCAACCTTAACGTTTACTTTTATTTTTGCTTTTTCGTAAACTTCCTTGTGTATGGTTTGCAGAATATCTACTTCTGTTTTCTTCTTTGCTTGAAGACTTGGATTTTTAATCGTTATGTCTACTATAACCTCATCAGCAAATGTTACAACATTAGTTACAGCACCACTATCTACCATATTTTCTCCTTCACCAGGAGCTGTTATGGTTTTTAAGGCTTCTAATATATCTTTCTTATTAAGTTTCACGTTTTTATCTAGATTTAATCTAAATGCAAAGATATACATTAATAAAGGAAGAATAAAGCAAGTCGTTAGAAGTTATTTATGCTTTGATTGATAGAATAAATAGACTGATTTGTACTAAAAAACAATCAGATAAGGTATTTTGAAATAGCTAACAAAAACTGTTGTTTGTAAGTTTGGAATAACCAAAAATAAGCTACAATTCCTTTGAAGGATCCCAAAACAAAACTTCAAAATTTTGAATTTGATTATCTACAACCTCAACCCCTTCGTTTTCGAGCAATTGTTGCATAAGGTTTGTACCTTCAAAATGATGCTTACCTGTTAATAGTCCTTTTCTATTAACCACGCGATGTGCTGGCACATCTTTTTCGCTTGAATTATTCATAGCATAACCAACAATACGAGCGCTTTTTGTTGCACCTAAATACTTAGCGATTGCGCCATAGCTCGTAACTCTTCCTGATGGAATTAGCCTTGCCACTTCATAAACCTTTTCAAAAAAACCAAGAGTTTCTGGTTTCATTACAACTCTTTTAAGATATTGATTAGCGTAACCAAAGCAACCAATCCTGTAATGATTCCTATACTGTAGTTCATACTTTTTTGAGAGGTAAACTTCTTGTCTTTTATCTTATCAAAAAAGAAAATATAGAAATACAACATTACAAATGTTCCCATAGCAGCGCCTGTTACATAGGTAACAATGCTTGTTTTTTCAAAATTCATCCAACCAAAAGACGACAAGGTGATTGTCATATAAGCTTGATATGGAATTGGAAACACATTGAGGGCAGACAAAAGCATACCATGAAAAAAGCGGCTTTGCTTACTCATGACATCTGCTTCTTCTACATTGGTTTCTTTTTGATTTCTTGCTATCACCAAAAAGTAAATAGTTATCAGTACAAAAATTACAAAAGCAACACGCTGAAGTATTTCTACAATATCTGGTCTGTTTGATAAATAACGTGCAAAAATAGCTGCTAAATAAGTCTGAATAAATACTACTAAACAAACGCCTGATGAGAAGGTAATACCACGACCTGGACCTTCTTTTAAACTAATTTTAGCGGCTGTCATATTAAGCAATCCTGGCGGAATTACACCTACGAGCGCCACAAAAAGTCCGAGAAAGAAAACAACTGTAATACTCAAGTTTTAGTTGATTTTGAATCTAATATACGTAATTGCTTTGTCTTTTTCTAAATACTGGTTCTCATAAAAGGTTTGTATTTCCGTAACTTCCTCTGGGCTTCCTTCTAATTTATAAACATTATGATTTGCGTATAACACCTCGTAACCCAAGCCATGCAATAATCCTAGCGTATAACCATGCATAAACTCACTATCGGTTTTAAGATGCATTAACCCATCTGGTTTTAGAATTTTTCTGTAGCGTTCTAAAAACTGAAAATTCGTCAACCTATGCTTAGTTCTTTTATATTTTATTTGTGGATCTGGGAATGTAATCCAAATTTCATCGACTTCATTGGCATCAAATACGTACTCTATGAGTTCTATTTGTGTTCTTACAAAGGCTGCATTATCTATTTCTTCTTCAATTGCAGTTTTTGCTCCTCTCCAAAATCTGGCACCTTTTATATCTATTCCTACAAAATTTTTATTTGGGTAGCGTTTCGCCAACCCAACGGTGTATTCACCTTTACCACAACCCAGTTCTAATACTAAAGGATTTTCGTTTTTAAAAACTTTTTCTCTCCATTTGCCTTTTAGACTATAATTACCACTTGTAAGTTCGTCTCTGGTTGGCTGAAACACATTATCAAAGGTTTCGTTTTCTTTAAATCTTTTGAGTTTATTTTTACTTCCCACGTTTTACTGCTTATTAATAATTTGGTAAAATTAAGGAAACATTTTAAGGTTTATCTTTGCTTTTGATGAAAAGGATTTTAGTTGCTCCATTAAATTGGGGTTTAGGACATGCCACACGAAGCATTCCTATTATAAATGCTTTAATAGCAAATAATTTTGAACCTGTCATTGCCAGTGATGGTGAGGCTCTTAAACTATTAAAAAAAGAGTTTCCTCAACTTCAATCTCTTGAACTACCTTCATACAATATTACGTATTCTAAAAAAGCTAACAGTTTTAAACTAAAGCTTATTAAAGATTCTCCAAGTCTTCTGAAAACAATAAAAAGAGAAAAAAATGTTACCGAAAGTCTTATAAAGTCAGAAAATATTTCTGGAATTATTTCGGACAATAGATTTGGTGTTAGAGACAAAAACATTCCTTCTGCTTTTATTACACATCAGTTACGTGTTTTAAGTGGAAGCACAACTTGGTTAAGCTCTAAATTTCACCAAAAAATCATTAATAAATTTGATGAATGTTGGGTGCCAGACCATAGAGATGCAAAGAACTTAAGTGGTGATTTAGGGCATATTGAAGGGTATGAATCTTCTATTAAATATTTGGGGCCGCTGAGTAGGTTTAAAAAACAAGATCTGAATAAAAAGTACGATCTTCTAGTTGTTTTATCTGGCCCTGAACCTCAACGTTCATTTTTAGAAGTAAAATTACTTGATGAGCTACAATCCTATGATGGTAAAATTTGTTTTGTAAAAGGCCTTATTGAAAACGAACAACGCAAAACACAGATTAACCATATTACAACCTATAACTTTATGGCAAGCCAAGAGCTTGAAAAGGCTCTTAATGAAAGTGATCTTATCTTAAGCAGATCTGGATATACCTCTATAATGGATTATGCCAAACTAGAAAAGAAAGCTTTTTTAATACCTACACCAGGACAGTTTGAACAAGAATATTTGGCTAAGAAATTTGAGGAAGAACTTGTAGCGCCTAGTTGCAAACAAAAAGACTTTAAAATTGAAATGCTAAATGAGATTGAAAATTATTCAGGATTTGAGGACTTGCAATACGACCTTAACTACAAGAAATTATTCAACCTTTTCTAACGTAAACGAAAACTCACTACCCACACCCAATTCACTTTCTACATACATTTTTTCCTCGTGAGCTTCTATGATATGTTTTACTATAGATAGCCCAAGACCTGAGCCACCTTCTTTTCTTGAGCCACTTTTATCAACTCTGTAGAATCGCTCAAATAAACGAGGCAAGTTCTCCTTTTTTATACCTTCACCATTATCAGTTACTCTTATAATGGCTTTATTCTTTATGAGATTTTCTATACTTACTTCTGTCGTTCCTTTCTCCCTACCATATTTTATAGAATTAACTATCAAATTAGTGAGTACTTGCTGTATTCTTTCAACATCTGCATACACCATAATAGGCTCTGGATATTCCATATCAAAAGTAAGTGTAATTCGCTTTTTTGCAGCCTTCATTTCAAAAAGCTCAAATACATTCTGAACAAGCTTTACAATATCAAACTTCTCTTTGTTTAAACTAAGATCACCTACTTCGAGCTTGGTAATCATGTCTAAATCCTTAATGATATAAGTTAAACGTTCTACACCTTTACTAGCTCTTTGTAGATATTTTTTTCTGATTTTTTCGTCTTCAATTCCACCATCCAAAAGTGTATCTATATATCCTTGAACCGTAAACAAAGGTGTTTTTAGCTCGTGCGAAACATTACCTATAAATTCCTTTCTGTACTCTTCTCTAACTTTAAGGGTTTCTATTTCAATTTTCTTATCTCTGGCGTATTTATCAATCTCTTTGGTTAATGTACCCATATCTGTTGTTATAGGTTGCTGCCTAAGACTTGTTGACTCTAAAAGCGTTAAATCATCATAAATTTTCTTAACTCTTTTATAAATAAAACGTTCAACCCTATATTGGATAATTACAAAACATAATGAAAAGCAAATGAGAGGAAAAAAAACAACCTGCCAATTAAATGTGTGATAGTAATACAAAAAAACACTCACTAGGAGTGTTGTAAAAATTGTAACATACAACGATGTTCTAAAAGCGAACTTATATGTTTTTTTTATGTTTTTTTTCTGCATTAGTCTACAAACTTGTACCCAACGCCTTTTACGGTTTTAAAAGATTTGTCACCTATCTTTTCGCGAAGTTTTCTAATATGTACATCTATCGTTCTCCCTCCAACAACAACTTCATTACCCCAAACTTTGTCTAAAATTTCTTCGCGTTTAAAAACTTTACCAGGCTTAGTTGCCAACAAAGATAATAATTCAAACTCTTTTCTTGGCAGAATAATTTCTTCACCGTTCTTGGTAATTTTATATTCTTCTCTATTAATTACTAAATCACCAATCTTTAGAGATTCGTTTGGATTATCTGTATCCTTTAGTCTTCTTAGTAACGCTTTTACCTTACTAACTAATACCTTTGGCTTTATAGGTTTTGTAATATAGTCATCAGCTCCTGCATCAAAACCTGCAACCTGCGAATAATCTTCACCTCTAGCAGTTAAAAAGGTAATAATGGTATTGTTGAGTTTTGAGTCTTGTCGTATACGCTCACAAGCTTCTATACCATCCATCTCGGGCATCATAACATCTAGTATGATTAGATGTGGCTTGTGTTTCTTAGCTTTTTCAATAGCTTCTACACCGTTTTCTCCTGTTATAACTTGATAACCTTCTGCAGATAAGTTATAACCAACTATTTCTAAGATATCTGGCTCGTCATCAACCAATAGTATCTTAATGTCCTTTTTTTTCACTGTTAAGATAATTTTAAGCTTGCGTAAAGATAAAACATATCTCATTAAGTAAGCCTTTCATGAAAATTGATAACAATTCTCTAACATTGAAAATCAACACCGTGATTACAAAACAATTACTAAAACCTAGATGTTAACTTATTGTAAAAAAGCATGTTGTTGATAAAAACATCCTCCAAAACTCAGTATTTGTTAGTATATTTACAATCTAATTTTTTAAAAATCAATTATGAAAAAACTTTACTTTTTATTTTTTAGTTTAATAAGTCTAATTTCATTCGGCCAAAACCTTGCAGCTAACGGTAGTTTTGAATCTTGGACAGCTGGCGTTCCTGACTCTTGGACAACGATAGACTTTAACACGACCGACTTAACTGAAAACACAAATGCAACATTTGTATCAGATGGTACTAGTTCTGCTAGCGTAAATGTTCTGACACAAACTCAAGGAGATACAGACATAAGACAAACTGTGTCTCTTACAGGCGGTGTAACTTACACTATGAGCCTAGATGTTTATGCTACAAATAATGAAGCAAGAGCTAGAATTTTTAATGGTAACGGTTTCAGTCCTTCTGTATACTCTGATGAAACCCTATTAAACCAATGGCAAACTATTTCTTTTGAATACACACCTGCTGCAAATGAAGATTTCGATTTCGGAATTCGTTTTTATGATATTGCTGCTAACTGGACAGCAGGAACACAATCTTCTTTATTTTACATTGATAATTTACAAATAGTAGCAGCTGTAGATCCTAGTATTGCTATTACCTCTCCTGCTGATGGTGCTACAGTACCATCTAGTGATGTAGATGTTGAAATTAGTGTGCAAAATTTTAATGTTGCTTCTGGAGGTACAGGTGATGGATATATAGTTTACAGTGTAGATGGTGGTACTTCTATTGATAAATTTGATAGTGCACCTATAAGTCTATCTGGTCTTGCAGATGGTTCTCACACTGTTGCTTTAGAATTAGTTGATAATGGTGGTGCATCATTACCAAATCCAGCTACAGCTTCAGTTACTTTTGACGTTACTACAATTACTCAAGTTTCTAACATTACAGCTTTACGTGCTGGTACTACTGGTGAATTTTACGAATTAACTGGTGAAGCAGTAATTTCTTATATCGTAACTGAGGGTACTAGAAATCAAAAATACATTCAAGATGGAGATGCTGGTATCTTAATTGATGATACCGCAGGTACGCTAAGTACTTCTTTTAATATTGGAGATGGAATTACAGGATTAAAAGGTCAATTAACGGAATATGCTGGAACACTTCAGTTTGTTCCTAGCGAAAATGTAGCAAGTGCTTCTTCTACTGGTAACACTTTAACTCCAATTGTTGTAAGTGCTGCTGAACTTATTACGAATGGTGAAACATACGAAAGTAGATTAATCACATTAAACAATGTAACTTTTGAAGATACAGGTGTATTTGCAGACAATACAAACTATAATGTTGCTGATGGAAGTGATGTAACAGTATGTAGAGTAGCTTTTGGTGATGAAGATATTATAGGAACAGCTATACCAACTACTGCTTCTAGTATCACTGGTCTTGGTGGAGAATTTAATGGCACTTACCAAATTTTTCCAAGATACGCTAGTGATATATCTGCACCGTTAAGCGTTAACGGTTTTAACGCTTCTAAATTTAGTCTTTTCCCTAACCCAACTAATACAGGCTTTGTAAACATTACCTCTAATAACGATGGTGACATGTCTGTAGAGGTTTTTGACATCTTAGGTAAAAGAGTGAAAAATCAAACTTTAACAAACAGCACTTTAAATGTGTCTAGCTTAAAAGCTGGTGTATACATTTTAAAGATTACTCAAAACAATGCAACAACGACTAAGAAATTAGTTATTAAATAATCATTGTTTTTTACATAAAGAAAGCGCAGCTAAGATTTAGCTGCGCTTTTTTATTTTCAATACTTTTGCAAAATGATTTCTAAAGACGCCATTTTTAATATTAAAGACAATGCCGAGTTTGAGGCATTAGCACTTGATGTCTTTAGATTTCAGTTTGAAAACAACCGCGTTTATAGATCTTTTTGCGACTTGCTTTATAAGCATCCATCTGATATAAAAAACCTAACGGAAATTCCTTTTTTACCAATTCAGTTTTTTAAGACACGAGAAGTTTTAAGTTCTCAAAATAAAGTTGAAAAAATATTTACCAGCTCTGGCACAACAGGAAGTACTACAAGTAAACATTTTGTAACAGACCTAAATATTTATGAAGAAAGTTACTTAAAAGGCTTTCAACATTTTTATGGTAATATTGAAGATTATGCGGTATTGGCTTTATTACCTTCTTATTTAGAGCGAGATGGATCTTCACTTATTTATATGGTAGATGATTTAATACAAAAATCTAATCATCCTGAAAGTGGGTTTTACCTCAACAACCTTCAAGACCTTGCTAAAACATTAAACATACTAGAAACTAAAGGACAAAAAACACTTTTGATTGGTGTTTCTTTTGCTTTGTTAAATTTAGTTGAGCAATTTCAATTTAGCCTAAAACACACCATCGTAATGGAAACTGGTGGCATGAAAGGCAGACGAAAAGAAATTATACGACAAGAACTGCATGACAAGCTAAAAAAAGGTTTTGGTGTTAGCCAAATACATAGCGAATATGGCATGACTGAACTTCTTAGTCAGGCTTATTCTAAAGGTAACGGTGTTTTTGAATGCGCACCTTGGATGAAAATTATTACCAGAGACACAGAAGATGCCTTAACATTATTACCGCAAAACAAGACAGGAGGCATTAATATTATTGACTTAGCCAATATAAATTCTTGTGCATTTATTGCCACTCAAGATTTGGGCAAAACTTCTGAAAATGGACAGTTTGAAATTATAGGCAGATTCGACAACTCCGATATTAGAGGCTGTAATTTAATGGCCTTGTAAGGTTTAATAATCTATTACGACAAAACAATTGCTATCGAAAAGAAAGATTTTTTCAATAGTTGATTGATTGGTTAGATGGTGCCCAAAAGAGATTTTGGGCACTTTTTGTTATTCAACCTTTATGATATAAGTATTCCTCCTACCTTTATTAAGTACAATATAGCTATCGTTTATTAGATCTTCAGAAGATAATTGGTAATCTTCTTTTACTTTCTCTTTGTTAACTGATATAGAATTTTCTTTTAAAGCGCGTCTTGCTTCACCATTAGAATTCAAAAAATTGGTTTTTGCCGCCAAAGCACCAATCATATCTATACCTTCATTAAACTCTGCTCTTGAAATATAAGCTTGAGGCACTCCTTCAAAAACATCTAAAAATGTAGCTTCATCTAACGTTTTAATATCTTCTTTAAAAGACTTACTAAATAAAATACTTGATGCTTTTTCGGCATTTTCAAAATCCTCTTTAGAATGTACCATTATGGTAATTTCTTCTGCTAATTTTTTTTGTAACGCTCTTAAGTGAGGTGCTTCTGCATGTGTTTTTACTAAATCAGAGATTTCTTCTTCTGTTAAAAACGTAAAGATTTTAATATACTTCTCAGCATCGTCATCACTAGAGTTTAACCAATATTGGTAAAATTTGTATGGAGACGTTCTTTTGGCATCTAACCAAATATTACCTCCTTCAGTTTTACCAAATTTAGTACCATCTGCCTTGGTAATTAACGGACAGGTTAAAGCATAACCTTTACCTCCACCAATACGACGAATTAATTCTGTACCTGTGGTAATATTTCCCCATTGATCACTTCCACCCATTTGTATAGAACAGTTATTCTCTCTGTACAAATGCAAAAAGTCATACCCTTGCACTAATTGATATGTAAATTCCGTAAACGACATTCCTTCTTTAGCTTCAGAACTTAAACGCTTTTTTACAGAATCTTTAGCCATCATGTAGTTAACCGTAATGTGTTTACCTACATCTCGTATAAACTCTAAAAACGAAAACTCTTTCATCCAGTCATAGTTGTTTACTAAAACGGCTGAATTAGCTTCATCACTATCAAAATCTAAAAATCTTGACAATTGATTTTTTATAGCTTCTTGATTATGACGTAGTGTTTTTTCGTCTAATAAGTTTCGTTCTGCAGATTTTCCTGAAGGATCACCGATCATTCCTGTTGCACCACCTACCAAAGCATAAGGTTTGTGACCTGCTAACTGAAAATGACGCAACATCATAACACCAACTAAGTGACCAATATGTAAAGAATCTGCAGTAGGATCTATACCTACATAAGCACTTTGCATACCTTCTAATAAATGTTCTTCTACTCCTGGCATGCTTTGATGCAACATACCTCTCCATGTTAATTCTTCAACAAAATTCTTCATTATATATAGTGTGTGTTAGATAAGGGCAAAGATATGTTTCCACATTAAAAGACAAAAGACAATTTTAACGTAATTTAGCCTTATGATTTTAGTTACAGGAGGAACAGGATTAGTAGGCGCACATTTACTTTACAAGTTGGTTTCTAACGGTAAAAATGTACGTGCTATTTACAGACGCGAAAAAACCTTAAAACGTGTTGCTCATGTTTTTACTTATTTTTCTGATGATGCAGAAAATTTATTTGATAAGATTGACTGGGTAGAGGCCGATCTTAATAACATTCCAAAACTTCAGGAAGCTTTTGAAGGTGTTACCTATGTTTATCATTGTGCTGCTTTTGTATCTTTTGAACCCGACAAGTATCTTCAATTACGTAAAATAAATATTAAAGGCACTGCAAATATTGTTAATCTATGTGTAAGTCATTCTATAAAAAAACTATGCTATGTGAGTTCTATTGCTGCTACTGGACATCATGAAGATTCTTCAAAACTCATTACCGAACAAACGGCTTGGAATCCTGAGGATGACAACAGTGTTTATGCCATTACCAAATATGGTGCAGAACTAGAGGTTTGGCGCGGCACACAAGAAGGCATTGATGCTGTTATTGTAAATCCTGGAATTATTCTTGGAGCTGGTTATTGGAAAGGTGGAAGTAGCGGTAATTTATTCAGAAGAATACATGAAGGCATGAATTATTATGTAAACGGAGTCGTTGGATATGTTGATGTTTTTGATGTGGTTAAAGCTATGATTTCGTTGATGGAAAGTAGCATTACAAATGAAAATTACATTCTAGTTTCTGAAAATCTCAGTTTTAAGGACTTTCAATACAAAGTAGCCAACGCATTAAAAGTGAATCCGCCTAAAAAAGAAGCTAAACCATGGCTTCTCAAATTAGCTTGGCGTGCTGATTGGTTAAAGCATAAATTAACAGGTTCTCGAAGAAGTTTTACAAAGCATACAGCAAAATCTGCTACTAGTATTACTAAGTACGACAATTCTAAAATAAAAAATGCTATAGGTTTTGAGTTTAAACCTATAAATCAATCTATTAAAGAAATTTGCGAATTGTATTTAAAAGATTGGAAGCAGAGATAAATTAATTACTCACTTCTTTTTTTAGAGCTTTTTTAATAGAGTCTCGCCTTTTTTCATTTATCCTACTGATAGAGTCTCGCCTTTTTTTGGCTTTTTTACCAGCCTTTTTTTCTAAATCTTCAAAAGTTTTTTTATCAATCTCTAACCTAGCCTTTACCTTCTCTACCATTGTTTTGTATAGTTCTGGGTCAAAGGCATAATAAGCATTGCTCTGTGCAAATTGAGTGCTATCTATTTGGTGTTTGTTTAAAATATAAGCCTCTGGCACAATACCTTTATCTTCCAATAGTTTTCTATTAACTCCTTTAGCGGCATTGATTATGTACATATCATAAAGGATACTTTCCATCTTATCTTTTGAAATAAGATTGTCTGGCTTTATTGGCCTATCTTTCTTTTCGCAAGAAAACACCATAACAAATAAAGCTAATATGCAAAAAAGCTGTTTCATCTATTAAAAGTTAGTCGTTTTGCAGCTTTAACGTTTAATACTTTAAAATTGTTGTAAACCAACTGACCATTTAAAAAAGTATGTGTTACTCTACTTTTAAAGGTATTGCCTTCAAAAGGTGACCAACCACACTTATATAAAATATTTCCTTTATTAACCGTCCAAGGACTATTGACATCTACTATAACGAGATCTGCATAGTAGCCTTCTCTAATGTAGCCTCGCTTCTCAACATTAAAAAGAATAGCAGGATTATGGCATGCTTTTTCTACAATTTTTTCGATAGAAATTTTACCTTGATGGTGCATTTCTAACAATGCCACTAAAGCATGTTGTACCAATGGTCCACCAGAAGGTGCACTTGTATACGGGTTACTTTTTTCTTGGAGTGTATGAGGCGCATGGTCTGTTGCTATAACATCAATTCTATCATCAATTAATGCTTTAAGCAACTGTTCTCTATCTTTAGCTGTTTTTACAGCTGGATTCCATTTAATGTGGCTTCCTTTTTTGGCATAGTCTTCATCTGAAAACCAAAGGTGGTGAATACAAACCTCTGCAGTTATTTTCTTATCCTTTAATGGAGTTTTATTAGTAAACAAGCTTGTTTCTTTTCCTGTTGATAAATGAAACACATGTAACCTTGCACCTGTCTTTTTTGCCAATTCAATAGCTTTTGAAGATGATAAGTAACAAGCCTCTTCACTTCTTATAATTGGATGCTTTTCCATAGGAATATCATCTCCATACTCCTCTTTGTATTTTGCTAGATTTTCTCGTATCGTAGCTTCATCTTCGCAATGCACTGAGATAACCATATCTGTACTAGAAAATATCTTTTCGATAACTTTTGGGTCATCTACCAACATGTTTCCGGTAGAAGACCCTAAAAATAATTTTAAACCTGCAACTGTTTTTGGATCTACTTTTAATATTTCGTCTAGATTATCATTGGTGCCACCAAACATAAAGGAGTAGTTGGCATACGAGGTCTCTGCTGCGATAGCAAATTTTTCTTCCAACTTTTCTACCGTTGTAGTTTGAGGATTGGTATTTGGCATTTCTATAAATGATGTAATACCACCTGCCAAAGCTGCTTTAGACTCGGTTTCTATATTAGCCTTGTGTGTTAAGCCTGGCTCTCTAAAATGCACCTGATCATCTATCATACCTGGTAGCACATAATTGCCTTCGGCATCTATAACAGTTATATCTGCCGACTTAACACTGATAGAATCGTCTATTTCTTTTATAAAATCGTCTTCAATGAGTATATCGCCTTCAACTATTTTTCCTTCGTTGACAATTTTAGCATTTTTTATGAGGGTTTGTCTTTTCATCTTTTCTAAGACTTGGTAAATAAACTTTTCAATTTCAAACTAATAACTCCAAAAATAGCTTCAGAAATAATACTTCCGCTCATTTTTGATTTGCCTTTAATTCTATCTTTAAAAATAACAGGAATTTCAACAATTTTAAAACCTTTTTTATACGCTTTAAATTTCATTTCAATCTGAAAAGCATATCCCACAAATTTCACTTTGTTTAAATTGATGGATTCTAAAACTTTTCTTTTGTAACAAATAAAACCTGCGGTAGAGTCTTTTACTTTCATACCTGTTATCAATCTCACATAGCGAGAGGCTCCGTAAGACAACAGTATTCTAGATAGTGGCCAGTTAACTACCGTAATTCCTTTAACGTATCTAGAGCCAACCGAAACATCGGCTTCGTCGTCTGCACACGCACTGTACAACTTTGTTAAGTCATCTGGATTGTGTGAAAAATCGGCATCCATTTCAAAAATAAACTCATATTTACTTTGTAATGCCCATTTAAAACCTGAAATATAAGCAGCTCCTAGTCCACTTTTTTTATCACGTTGTAGCAAGTGGAGCTGAGTTACGTACTCTTGCTGCATAGACTTAACCTTGTCTGCAGTGCCATCTGGAGAATTATCATCTACCACTAATACATGAAACAACTTGTCTTGTGAAAACACAGCTCTAAGAATAGTTTCTATATTTTCAATCTCATTATATGTTGGGATTATAACAAGTGCGTCAGACATTCAAATACTTTTAAAAAACTAGATTTTTTCTTTTTGATAGAATTTTGACAAATGTAAAGTTTTTAGGGGATTAAAAACTGTTATAGCTTTATTAAGATTTTAATTATGTTAAGCCTTATTTTCTTTATAATTTAGCAATATGAGGGATTATATTACTCACGAGTGGTTTACAGTGCTTACTGTTTTTGGGATTTTTGCCATAACAATGGCCAAATACCTAAACACATTACGTTTTGGTGATTTTATATCTATAATAGGAAATTCTAAATACCTTAAAATCTACAGTAAAGACCAAAAATTCATTGATCCATTTGACGGTCTTTTATTTCTTAACTTGGTGTTTTCTGGAAGTATATTTTTATTTTTCTGTTATTCCACTTTTGTTTCTCCTTTAGCTTTTGAGTTAATTTCATTTCTAAAACTATTACTTGCAGTTGCAACTGTAGTAATTATTAAAACATTGCTAGAACGCCTCATCGCAAGTCTTTTTGAAATTGACAGTATTATTGATGCATATTTGTTTCAAAAGATGACGTTTCTTAATTATTCTGGTTTGGTGTTAGTCTTTTCTAACTTGTTGCTACTGTACACAGGCACAAACCCAAAAATTGTAATAATTACATCTTTTATTGTGATTTTTTTAATAAATCTCATTGGGTTTGCGACTTCATTCAGAAACTATCAAAAAATAATAAATCCCAATTTTTTCTATTTTTTATTGTATCTTTGCGCTCTCGAAATTGCACCTTATGTGCTTTTATATAAGGTGATTAGCGAGTATAACATTTAAAATAAAGGAGTTTACATATGAAAGTGAAGACGATTTTAGTATCGCAACCAGAACCTAAAATAGAGAATTCTCCGTACTTTGACTTACAGGAAAAGCAAAAAGTTAAAGTTGACTTCAGGCCTTTTATACATGTAGAAGGTGTTTCAGCAAAAGAAATCAGACAACAAAAAATAGATCTTAGCAAGTTTACTGCCATTATACTTACTAGTAGAAATTCTGTAGATCACTTCTTTAGAGTTGCAGACGAAATGCGCTTTAAAGTGCCTGATACTATGAAATACTTTTGCCAGTCTGAAGCTGTCGCTTACTATTTACAAAAGTATGTGGTTTACAGAAAACGTAAAATCTATGTTGGTAAACGTACATTTGAAGACTTAACCCCTTTAATTAAAAAGTATAAGGACGAAGCATTTTTATTGCCTACTACAGATAAGGTAAAACCTATTATTCCTGATACTTTGGATAGCCTTGGAGTGAATTGGAAACAAGCTACATTTTACAAAACTGTAATTAGTGATTTATCTGATTTAGCTAACGTGTACTATGATATCTTAGTATTCTTTAGTCCTTCAGGTATTGAATCTTTATTCCATAATTTCCCTGATTTTAAACAAAATGACACGCGTATTGCTGTGTTTGGTAATACAACAATAAAAGCTGTAAAGGAAAAAGGACTTCGTGTAGATATCGCTGCACCAACTCCAGAGACACCATCTATGACAATGGCATTGCAGAAATATATTGACAGTGTTAATAAAGGAAAATAATCTTATTTAAAACTTTGATATAAAAAAAGCGATCCTAAATTTAGGATCGCTTTTTTATTTATTTATGTTCCATCTCATCTTAAAGTGCATAACGCTGTGGACCACCTCTTCTAATTTCTTCAGAAGCATAAGACTCAAACTTCTTAAAGTTATCTCTAAAGGCATTAGCTAATTTAAATGCCATTTTGTAATAAGCTTCATCATCGTTCCAAGTTGTTCTAGGACTTAATACCTCTGTTGGCACTCCAGGACATTGTCTTGGCTGAGCTACACCAAATACAGAATGAATATGGTAATGGTCATAATCATAAAGCCCTAAATCTCCATTTAAAGCTGCGTTAATCATGGCACGTGTATACTTTAATTTCATACGTGTACCTACTCCGTAAGGACCACCTGTCCAACCTGTATTCACCAACCAAACATTAACACCAGCTTCTTTCATTTTCTTGCTTAGCATATCTGCATATTCTGTTGGATGTAATGGCATAAATGGTGCCCCAAAACAAGCAGAAAACGAAGGCTGTGGCTCTACTACACCAGCTTCAGTACCTGCTACTTTTGCCGTATAACCAGAGATGAAATGGTAAGCAGCCTGCGCAGGAGTTAACTTTGAAATTGGAGGCAATACACCAAAGGCATCTGCTGTTAAAAAGAAAATATTTTTAGGGTTTTCACCAATTGACGGTGTTTTAATGTTTTCAATATGATAAATAGGGTAACTTACTCTAGTATTTTGGGTAATTGATGTATCAGCAAAATCTACATTGCCTTTTTCATCCATAATTACGTTTTCTAGAATAGCGCCTTTTTTGATGGCTCCATATATTTCTGGTTCTTGCTCTTGAGAAAGATTGATAACTTTTGCATAGCAACCACCTTCAAAATTAAAAACAGTATTTTCACTAGTCCAACCATGCTCGTCATCACCAATTAAACTACGGTTAGCATCTGTAGATAATGTTGTCTTGCCTGTACCAGATAATCCAAAGAAAATTGCTGTATCGCCATTTTTCCCAACATTAGCACTACAGTGCATTGGTAATGTATTTTTGAAAACAGGTAATTCAAAATTTAAAGCAGAAAAAATACCTTTTTTAATTTCTCCTGTATAACCAGTTCCGCCAACTATAGCAGTCTTTTTTGTGAAATTTAAAATCGCAAAGTTATGCTGACGTGTACCATCTACCTCAGCATCTGCCATAAAACCAGGAGCGTTGATTACAGTCCACTCAGGTGAAAAGTCTTTTAACTCCTCTTCTGTTGGACGCAAAAACATATTGTATGCAAATAAATTACTCCAAGGATATTCGTTTATAACACGAATATTGGTTTTGTAATTTGGGTCTGCACACGCATAGCTATCTCTAACATAAATCTCTTTGTTAGATAGGTAATTTGTGATTTTGTCGTAAAGTTTATCAAACTTATCACTATCAAAAGGAATGTTGATATTTCCCCACCAAACTTTGTCCTTTGTAATATCGTCTTTAACGATAAATCTATCCATAGGAGAACGTCCTGTAAACTCACCTGTATTAACAGCAAGTGCACCTGACGATGCTTCAACTCCTTGACCTTTGTTTATGGTCTCATCATGAAGTTGATCTGGAGTCATTTGATAGTGGATTTTGGCATCTTTAATGCCATAGTTTTCTAACGAAATCGTTTTCGTTGAAGGAGTATGGTTTACCATAATTTTTGTGTTGTTTAGGCTGCAAAATTATAACTTTATTTTAAAAAGACATACCTAAACTACATTAATCGACCTTATTTCTCATAATACCGATTAATACCATGACCCAAGACAAGATTAACAATAAACCTCCTATTGGTGTAATCATTGCAATAGTCTTAAAATCAAAACTTGAGAGTTCATTTGTTGCCAAACCATATATAGAGCCAGAAAAGAATAAAACACCAACTATTACAAGATAAAAAACAATCTTCTTTGTCTTTAAATTCACAAAATTGGTTCCTCCTAAAATGAGAAGAAAAAAGGCATGATAAATTTGATAGCGCACTCCTGTTTCAAACGTATTTACGGCATCAGCATCAACCAATTTTTCTAAGCCATGCGCTCCAAAAGCACCTAAAACTATTCCTAAGATTCCTAAAATTGTTCCTGCCACTAATATTCTTTTGTTCATAAGTAAAGTGTGTTTTTGGTTTCTTTTGCTTAGTGTATTTATTACTTTCGTGCATTACAAAATTAGTCATATAAAGCCATTATGCGAAAGATTTTAATTATTGGTGCAGGAAAATCTTCATCATACCTTATAAAATATTTATTAGACAAATCTCAGTCTGAAAACCTTCAGATTACTATAGGAGATCTTAATGTTGAAAATGCCAAAAAGCTAGTCAGCGACCATAATGATGTAAACATCATCCGCTTAGATGTTTTTGATTCAAACTCAAGAAGTGAAGCAGTTAAAAATGCAGACATTGTTATTTCTATGTTGCCTGCTCGTTTTCATATCGAAGTCGCTAGAGATTGTGTTACTTATAAAAAACACATGGTTACAGCATCTTATGTAAGTAAAGAAATGGAAGCCTTGGATGAGGATGCAAAAGCTAATAATCTTGTTTTTATGAACGAAATAGGCGTGGATCCTGGTATAGACCATATGAGTGCCATGCAAGTTATTGATCGTATTAGAGATAATGGAGGTAAAATGATTTTGTTTGAGTCGTTTACTGGTGGTTTAGTTGCTCCTGAAAGTGATGACAACCTTTGGAATTATAAATTTACATGGAACCCAAGAAATGTGGTTGTTGCAGGACAAGGCGGAGCCGCTAAATTTTTACAGGAAAAGCAGTTTAAATATATTCCTTATGACAGGTTGTTTAGACGTACAGAATTTTTAGACATTGATGATTATGGTCGTTTTGAAGCTTATGCTAACAGAGATTCTTTAAAATATCAACATGTTTACGGCCTAGATCATGTGCGCACTTTATATCGTGGCACTATGAGACGTGTTGGTTTTAGTAGAGCTTGGAATGTTTTTGTGCAATTAGGAATGACAGACGATAGCTATACTATAGATGATAGTATAAATATGAGTTACCGCGATTTTGTAAATGCTTTTTTACCATACAGCCCAACGGATTCGGTTGAACTTAAATTTAGACACGCACTTAAAATTGACCAAGATGATATTGTTTGGGATAAGTTTTTAGAGCTTGATATTTTTAATCCTAAGAAAATGGTAGAATTAGATAAAGCTACTCCTGCTCAAATTTTGCAAAAGATTCTAATGGATAGCTGGACGCTAGATCCTGAAGATAAAGACATGATAGTCATGTATCACAAGTTTGGATACGAAATTAACGGAGAAAAGCGTCAAATTGATTCTACAATGGTTGTGGTTGGTGAAGACCAAACCTACACTGCCATGTCTAAAACTGTAGGCTTACCAGTAGCAATGGCAACATTAGACATTCTAAACGGTAAGATAAAAACACCTGGTGTACAAATTCCGATTTCTAAAGAAGTTTATACTCCTATTTTAGAAGGATTAAAATCTTATGGTATTGAATTTAAAGAAAAGAAAGTACCATATTTAGGGTATAACCCTCTTAATCTTTAAAATTTATAATCCTTTTCTTATTTTTAACTTTCGATTTAAAAGAAGAAATCATGAAAGTTAACGATAAAGGTATTTACATAGATGGTATTGACAAGAAGATTCTAAGAGCCTTAATGGAAGATGCCAGAACACCTGTTTTAGAAATTGCCAGAAATGTTGGTATTTCTGGTGCAGCCATACATCAGCGTCTTAAAAAACTTGAAAAATCTGGGTTATTAGCAGGTTCTAAGTTTATTATTAATCCAAAAGTTCTCGGCTATACTACAATGGCTTTTGTTGGTGTGTATCTTGACAAAGCCGTAAGTAATCCTGAAGCTGTAAAACAACTTCAACGTGTTCCAGAAGTTATAGAGTGCCATTACACCACAGGCGAATGGAGTATCTTCATAAAAATCCTATCTAAAGACAATGAACATTTAATGCATCTGCTTAATACCGAAATACAAGGTATTAAAGGTGTTTCAAGAACAGAAACATTTATTTCGTTACAACAGCAGATTAACAGACAGATTAAAATTTAAAAAAAACCTTTTGTCATTCCTGCAAAGACAGGAATCTAATTTTATCTCAGATACTGAAACAAGTTCAGTATGACATAGATTGGTTACCAAACAAAAAAGCCCTGATTTCTCAGGGCTTTCTTCTTTTATTAAATTTGAAAATTAATCTCTAGACATAAAAATTCTTAAAATATACCAGAACAATAACATTAAAGATGCAAATAAGCCTAAAGCTGCTGGCACATATTGATCTACTGAATATTTATTTACCAAGTTAGAGGTTTGATATAAAATAGAGCCTCCTGCTAATAAACACATTCCTACAGAGAACCATAAACCAAGGTTAAAACCAAATATTGTTCCAGCAATGATTAAACCTATAGCTATAAAAAAGCCTATGGTTAAGCCTGTTTTTAAGAACGAAAAATCTTTTTTAGTTAATAACACCGCAGCAGAAAGGCCTGTAAACAATGCTAACGTAACTATAGCTGCTTGATTAAGAATCTCTGAGCCAGAATCCATATAATATGCAGCAATGTAAATCATTGGCACGAAGATTAAAGCTTCAAAAAAGATATAGATACCGTAAGCCAAATACTGCATATTCCGGTCTGTAGTTTTAAGCGCCATACCTTCAGCATAATTAGTTGCTAACATAAAGCCACCTAACAACAATAACCATTTATAACCTTGAGTCATTGACATCATAAGCTCAACTATTGCATCACTTTGTAACAACAAGTATTCAAAAAGAATAAAAGCCAAGACTCCACCTGCTACATGAGCATACGTCTTTTTATAAAAAGCTGCACGTTCTACTTCAGACAAGCTACTTACCATAACGCGTTCTGGTAATTGATTTGGCATTTGGTTTTCCATAATTGATTGGTATTTGTTTATCGCAATGTAAGTATTTATTTACTAAAACTATATAAAAAAGCCCTGATTTCTCAGAGCTTTTCATTAATCTATTGTTTTATTTTTTTAATCTCTACCTCCAAACACCTGTAGTGCCCAATATAATAATGAGGCTAATGCACCAATAGCAGCTACCAAATAGGTTCTTGCTGCCCATTTTAGAGCATCCTCAGAGCCTTTGTATTCTTCTGGTGTCACTATATTCTTAGCTTTTAACCAAGCTAACGCCCTATTACTGGCATCATACTCAACTGGTAATGTGATAAAGCTAAACAAGGTTGCAAAGCCCATAAATACCAGACCAGCAACGGCAATCCAATACCCTAATCCAACACCTGCCGCTGCACCTAAGATTAGACCTCCAATTACTAGCCACTGAGACATACCAGAGGTTATACTAACTATTGGCACTAAAGCAGAACGCATACCTAATGCACTATAAGCTTGAGCGTGCTGTACCGCATGACCACACTCGTGTGCAGCTACAGCTGCAGCTGCAGCATTTCGCTGGTTGTAAACTGCCTCACTTAGATTTACCGTTTTATTTTTTGGATTATAGTGGTCTGTTAATTGACCTGGTGTAGAAATTACCTCAACATCATAAATGCCATTATCTGCCAACATCTTCTCAGCTATCTCACGACCACTCATTCCATTGCGCAATTGCACTTTGGAATACTTAGCAAATTTACGTTTAAGTTGACTACTCACTAACCAGCTTACCAAAGCTATGGCACCAATTAGTACGTAATATCCCATCATTCCATTCATAGTTTTTAATTTTAGTTATGTAAATGTACTAAATGGAACGCAAAAAATAAGCCAAATTTGAGTTAAGAAATTTTGTCAGTTTTTCAGTTTTACATCGCGTCAACAGACCAATTGAAAGCTTCTGCAATCTCTTCGTAAATAATTTTGCCATTGGCTATATTGATTCCTTTTCTCAGCGATTGATCCTTGGCACAAGCTACTTCCCAACCTTGATTAGCCAATCTAAGCACATAAGGCAAAGTCACATTAGTTAGTGCTAAAGTCGATGTGTAAGGTACAGCACCTGGCATATTTGCTACACAGTAATGCACAACGTCATCAATGATATAAGTAGGATCCTCGTGAGTTGTTGGTTTTGTAGTCTCTACACAACCTCCTTGATCTACCGCAACGTCCACTATTACTGTTCCTGGTCGCATTTCCTTAAGCATATCTCTAGTGATTAAGTTTGGAGCTTTTGCTCCTTTTAATAATACACCACCAACTATTAAATCGTGATCCTTAATTCTTTTTCTAATGTTGAATTCGCTAGAAAATTCCGTTACTACATGGTTTGGCATTACATCATTAACATAACGTAATTGCTTCATATTAATATCCATTATAGTAACATGGGCACCTAAACCTGCAGCCATTTTAGCAGCTTGTATACCAACAGTACCAGCACCAAGCACTAATACTCGTCCTGGTGGCACACCTGGCACTCCACCTAATAAGACTCCACGTCCTTTAATTGGTTTTTCTAAATATTTTGCACCCTGTTGAATAGCCATACGACCTGCCACTTCAGACATTGGTGTGAGCAATGGTAATGAACCATCTTCGTCTTCAACTGTTTCATAAGCAATACAAACTGCCTTGCTTTTTAGCATCGCCTTAGTTAAAGGTTCGCTAGACGCAAAATGAAAATAGGTAAACACCACATGATGCGGTTTAATAAAATCATATTCAACGGCAATAGGTTCCTTTACTTTTACAATCATTTCAGCAGAAGCGTAAACTTCACCAATGGTATCTAGAATAGTCGCTCCAACCTCTTTGTAATCTTCATCAAAAAAGCCGCTGCCTAAACCAGCATTTTTTTGGACATAAACAGTGTGGTTATTTTTAATAAGTTCATAAACGCCAGCTGGTGTCATACCAACACGGTTTTCATTGTTCTTAATTTCTTTTGGGACTCCGATTTTCATATGCTGTTGTATTGCGGTTAATAGCACTATGAAATACATTCAAAAAATCCACCTATCCAAATAATAGGGTAAATTGAGAGTGATTTTTACGGAATTGTGATTTTCAGAATTATTTTTTGAATTATTATAAATAAACTACTGTTTTTCAGAACAATAACTCAATAGACGAAATTATTATTTTTCCGATTAAAGGGAATAAACAATGTCACATCGAGTGTTTTCGAGGCACAAAGAAAAAGTACAAACAATTAAGAGTTCTCGATACAAAATTGCTTTATGGCAATTTCACTCGAACTGACGTAACTTACTCAACAGCTAAAGTTACTTTTTCAACATGTTTATTTTTGAAGATAATAAGCAGATATTCCTTCTGAGATGAAAAGAAACTTGGTGGGTCTCCGATGTTATAAATAAAAGTGTCTTTTGATGAGTTGGATTGCGAATCTGGTTGACCTAAAATTTCAAAAACTTCGCTTTTAGGTTTACTTATTAAGAATTGAGACTCAATAAGATCATCCACCATTTTGTAGCGTGTTGTATAATTGGACTTCCAGTTCTCTATTGTGAAACGTTCTTCAAATTGAAAAATAAGAGACATACTTATAACAAAGGCTAAAAAGAAAATCAAACCAATGGTATTTTTTCTATCTAGCCTTAATTTCATAGTAATATTATTAAATTGAGAACTGTGTTTTCCACATTGTTCCGGATAAATCCCAAAGCAATCTGTCAGAACACATGAACTAACAATTAACTATAAGATTCCTGCTTTTGTAGGAATAGGTTACCCAACAATATTCACAATCTTACCTGGTACAACAATCACCTTTTTAGGTGTGCGACCTTGTAATTGCTCTTGTGTTTTTTCGTTTGCTAGTACAGTTTTTTCAATCTCATCCTTACTCATATCTAATGGTAATTCCATTGTAAAACGCATTTTACCATTAAACGAAATAGGATAATTTTTAGAGCTCTCTACCAAATGTTTTTCTTCAAATTTTGGGAAAGGTGCTGTTGAAATAGATGCTGTATGACCTAATTGTTCCCACAATTCTTCAGCAATATGTGGCGCATAAGGCGACACTAAAACCAGTAATGGCTCTAATATTTCTTTACTTGTACACTTTTGCGCTGTTAATTCGTTTACCGCAATCATAAAGGTAGATACTGACGTATTAAACGAGAAATTCTCAATGTCTTCTTCTACCTTTTTAATGGTTTTGTGAAGTGTTTTTAAGTTATCCTTCGTAGGCTCAGCATCAGTCACTTTAGACCCATTATCGTCGTTATACAATTTCCAAAGTTTTTTAAGGAAACCGTGCACACCTGTAATACCAGCTGTATTCCAAGGTTTGTATTGCTCTAATGGCCCAAGGAACATTTCGTAAAGACGTAAACTGTCTGCACCATAATCTGCTACAATATCATCTGGGTTGACGACATTGAATTTTGATTTTGACATCTTTTCGACTTCGCGACCTACTTTATAAACATCATTATTTCCTATAATTATTTCACCATTCTCACCAATAAAAATTGAATCCTTATAATCTTCCCCAAACTCACCATCATTTTTCAATCCATCTATATCTAATTCGTCAGAGGCATTTACATACTTCACTTTTACATTGGTCTTATAAAATTTTGGATGAAATAAATGTGCTATTTTAACTTTTCCCTCTAAATTCAATCTTTTAACCTCTTCATAAATATTTGTAATATCAAAAACTTTTTCAGCAATAGAATTCATTTCGTTATTACTTCTTTTCTCATCTTCATTTTTAGGATTATTATGATAAGCCCTCTTATAGATATTCATAATACCTTCCGATATAAATATATCTTCAAAAATCTGACACTTATCTCTTAATATTTCAATATTAGCTTTATCTGTCTCAGTAATTTCAATATCTCCATAAAAAGTCGAAACTGGAAAACCTATTCTATAAACAAAAGCACTAGTACCAAGTATCATCCCTTGGTTAATCAGCTTTTTAAATGGCTCATCTACTCCAACAAAACCTCTATCGTATAAAAACTTTACCCAAAAACGTGAGTATAATAAGTGTCCTGTAGCATGCTCGCTACCACCAATATATAAATCTACATTTTCCCAGTACTTAAGAGCATCTTCTGTTGCAAAAGCTTCATCTCTTTTGGCTTGTTCTTCCATATAACGGAAGAAATACCAAGAACTTCCTGCCCAGCCAGGCATGGTGTTGAGTTCTAGAGGATAAATGCCTTTAGATTCTGAAACAAGTTCAGAGTGACAAACCGTATTTGTATTGGTGTCCCAAGCCCAGACGTCTGCACGACCTAATGGTGGTTCTCCTTCTTCGGTTGGCAAGTATTTTTCAACTTCTGGTAAGGTTAATGGTAAATGTTTTTCATCTATCATTTGTGGCATACCATCCTTGTAATACACTGGGAAAGGTTCGCCCCAATAACGTTGACGAGAAAACACCGCATCACGCAAACGGTAATTGGTTTTTCCTTCACCTTGACCGATTTGCTCTAATTCGAAAATAGCGCGTTTAGTGGCTTTCTTATAGTTCATTCCATCAAGGAAATCGCTATTGGCAATTTTAACGTTATCCTTAGACGCAAAGGCTTCTTCAGAAATATCAACTCCTTCAAAAATATTTGGAATCGGAATATTAAAGTGCTTTGCAAAGTCGTAATCACGTTGGTCTCCACAAGGCACAGCCATAACAGCTCCTGTTCCGTAGCTTGCCAATACGTAATCTCCTATCCAGATTGGAATTGGTTCTTTGGTAAATGGATGCTCAGCATAAGCACCTGTAAACACACCAGAAATGGTTTTTACATCTGCCATACGGTCGCGCTCACTACGTTTTGCAGTGGCTTCTATGTAAGCATCAACCTCAGCTTTTTGTTCTGCTGTGGTGATTTGCGACACAAGCTCGTGCTCTGGTGCTAAGGTCATAAACGACACACCGAAAATGGTATCTGGTCTTGTTGTGAAGACTTCGATTTCCCATCCTAAATCCTTCCCAGAAGGAAGGACTTGCTCACTCTTGATTGATTCTCTTTGCGCAAGTTCACCTTCTATTTTCTTTAAAACAGAATCTATATCGCCTAAAACTTCCTCATTTTTGAATCTTATGACTTTGTAATAATCATTTTCTAATCTTACTGTTCGCTCTTCATCTGCTTCAATTTGAAAATCGTGAATTTTACCATCCACCTCAACGATTAACTTTTTATCCAAACAAACAAAATCAACAATATAATCGCCGATTAAATGTTGCTGTCTAAACTTAACTCCTAATTTTTTTCCCTTAAGTTGAGACCAAAGTGCGGCTTCGGCATCTGTTGGATTTGCTCTCATTTCTTTAGCACGTTCAATAAGTAAATGAGAATTATTTCCTCCTGTCATATAACCAGGAACTTTGCTAGCTCCCTTTCCATCGGAAAGGGTTGGGGATAGGACATTGAAAGTTACTGAAGCACCAACCGATTTTCCAATCCAGTTTTTTTGAATGTCTTTAAGTGCATCTGTCCAATCAATCGTATCTAAACCTTGAAGCAAACGTTCTGCATAAGCCGAAATACGCATACTCCATTGGGTCATTTTTTTACGGATTACAGGATGACCTCCACGCTCTGAAACTCCATTTACAATTTCGTCATTGGCTAGAACGGTTCCTAAAGCAGGACACCAATTCACTTCTGTTTCTGCCAAATAAGTCAATCTGTATTTTAAAAGGATATCTTGTTTTTCAGTCTCTGAAAAAGCATTCCATTCTTCTGCTGTAAACGGATTAATATCATCATCGCAAGCTGCATTTACATTGGCATTTCCTTCTGCTTCAAACATTTTGATTAAGGTATCAATATGCTCTGCTTTGTTGCTATCGTAGTTGTACCACGATTCAAACAACTGAATGAAAATCCACTGCGTCCATTTGTAATATTCCGGATTACTGGTTCGTACTTCTCTACTCCAATCGAATGAAAACCCGATTTGGTCTAACTGACGACGATAGGTTGTTATGTTAGCCTCAGTCGTTACTGCAGGATGCTGACCTGTTTGTATCGCATACTGTTCCGCAGGTAATCCAAACGAATCGTAGCCTTGTGGATGCAACACATTAAACCCTTTATGACGCTTGTATCGTGCATAAATATCACTAGCGATGTAGCCTAGCGGATGTCCAACATGCAAACCAGCTCCACTTGGGTAAGGGAACATATCTAATACGTAGTATTTTGGTTTGTCGCTGTTGTTAGACGCTTTAAAGGTTTCGTTTTTTGCCCAGTAGTCTTGCCACTTTTTCTCTATGTCGTTGAAGTTGTATTTCATAATACTGCCTGCTGTGTTTTCTCGCAAAGCCACAGAGACGCAAAGTTAAATTCAGAAAATAGTCTTTGCAGCTTAGCGTCTTTGCGCGCATTTAAGGCTGCAAATTTAGTGGTATTACAACACAATTAAAAACTAAACGTTGTATTACTCTACATAAGTTTTCTTTTTTATTTTTACATCATTAATCCGCACTATATGGCATCATCTTTTGACAAGTATCAAAAACGAAAATTAATTTCCTCATATATCTCTGTAGTTATCAGCATTGCATTGGTTTTGTTTCTATTAGGCTGTCTTGGTCTTTTGGTTATTAATTCTAAAAAAGTGGCTGACCATTTTAAGGAGCAAGTTGTGATGACGATTTATTTGAATGATACGGCAAAAGAGGTTGAAGTCAATCAGTTGAAGAAAAGTTTAGCTATGGCTGAGTATTCTAAAGAAGCTACCTATGTATCGAAGGAAGAAGCTGCGGAAATGATGAAAGCTGAAACAGGTGAGGATTTTATGGATTTTGTAGGTTATAATCCGTTGAAAAATTCGATTGACGTATACTTAAAAGCTGATTTTGTAACTACTGAAAAACTAAGTGAAATCTCTGAAAGCCTTTCAACAAAATCGTTTATTGAAGAAGTTAGATACGATAATGACCTTGTCGAACTAATGAACGATAATGTAAAAAAGATTAGTTTTTGGGTTCTTATTATTAGTGGGTTATTTACGCTTATTGCGGTATTACTGATCAATAGTTCTATTCGTTTGGCTGTATACTCAAAACGTTTTATCATTAAAACCATGCAAATGGTTGGTGCTACCAAGAGTTTTATTCGCAGACCGTTTGTTTGGAAAAGTGTTCAGCTTGGCATCGTTGGTGCAATTGTTGCTTTAGCAGGTATGGCAATTGTACTGTATTATTTAGACCAATATTTTCCAGAACTAGAATTGCTTAAAAATACCGTTATGATCGCAGGTCTTTTTATTGGTGTTTTTGTATTGGGTGTAATCATCACTTGGATTAGCACTTTTATTGCCACACAACGCTTCTTGAATTTAAAAACGGATCAGTTGTATTATTAACAAAGCGCACTTTATGAAGTTTAATTTTCTTCATTTTATTGTCTTACTCTTGTTAACTCAGTCTTGTAGCAACCAAAAAAACACCAATAGTATTTCTATAGATGTTTTAGGCGAAGTTCGACCAGACAGCATTCAACTTTTAAACTATAACCACTCCGAAGCTATTACCTTAAAGGGAAGTGATACTCCTTTTCAGTTTAAGCAAACGCAACCTGTAAATGATGCGTTTAAGATTAACATATTTAAAGATGGAAATGTACTGTCTAAAAAAGTTTTTCTTGATGGTAATGACATTAGTATAACAGGTAAATTAACTTCAGATGAGTTTATAATTGATACGGTTTTAAATTCTGATGTGTACTATAAGCAGATCGCGTTTTATTCAACCATAGATAGCCTGAAAGCTTCAACAATCAATGACAGTACCATCAACTCCATTTTACTAAAACAGATTGAAGCCAACATTAATCATCCACTTTCTTTTGAAATTAGCGAGTATTACATTGAAAAGAACAAAAACCACAAATCTAAACTTCAGCCTTTGAAATTGATATTAGACCAACAGTCTAAGGATTTAAAAACTCATGCGCTTAGTGTGCATAGAGCTTTAAACGATTTACTGAAAAAAGAACATTTAGATTTGTCGCAGTTTCAATTTTATGATAAACAAGGTGCCATTTCTAAAGTAGACTTGAGTCATAATGGAGATTATTTGGTGGATTTTTGGTTTGTGCAATGTCCTCCTTGTGTGAGAGATCATAAAAAAATTGCCAAGCACCTAGATACCTTAAACGATAATAACACAGAATTGGTTGGTATTTCTATTGACACTGTAGAAGAAAAATGGTTAGATTATTTAGACACCAACAATTACAACTGGCAAAACTACAGAGAGCTTAGAAAGGGTAACGATTTGGTAGACGCTATGAACGTTTGGGAGTTCCCTACTTATATTCTTGTTGATAATAAAGGAACGGTTAAAACCAAATTCTACTCGTTTGAAGAGATCGCAAACTATTTTAAATAGATAATATTTTTTTGTAACCTTTCGTTATAGATTACAAAACCACCTTACTATGAACGCGTCTGCAAGAAGTACCATTATTGTTCTTTTCTCAGTTATTTCTATTCTCTTTTTGTTTTTTAAATCTTGCGTTATTCATAATCCTAAACCTGATGAGTGTGAGGTTGTAAGTACCAAAGTTATTTCAATACGAGAAGGGTCTACTTTTGATATTCAATTTAAAACTGACACTGATAACGTCTATTACATCAATCGTGGATTAGAGCAAGGTTTAAATTTAGATAGTCTTAACGCTAAAGTTTTAAATAAAACCGTTACTTTGCATCTACCAATATTAACATTTGGTCCATCTACACATATAGCACAGCTGGCTGTAGACAATAATATTATATTTACAGAATTTGAAAACTGATGGGAGAAAAGAAACGCAAAGAACAATCTAAGGCAGAGTTTATCTTCGGAAAAAAGAACTACAAGTTTATGCTAATCGGCTTGGCATGTATTGTTGTTGGTTTTATCCTTATGTCTGGAGGAGGTAGCGATGACCCAAATGTTTGGAATCCTGATGTGTTTAGCTGGAGACGTATTCGTCTGGCACCAACTTTAGTACTAATTGGTTTTGGGTTTCAGGTGTATGCTATTCTTTTGAATCCTGATAAAAAGAAATAGGTTACCCATTAATTTCTGTAACAAATTGTTGGGTTATCATCTTAAGATAGTCTTCTGTATTTATTAGAGCATCTTCAAAATTTTTTGCTTTATCCATAATGGATGCACTGTATTGTATGCCTATATTTTGAAGTGCCTCTTGACTTAAATCTACACTACCACAAAATGTTGCTACTTTAATCCCTTTTGATTTTGCAGATTTTAAGATACCATCTATTGCTTTACCTGAAAGTGTTTGACTATCTAGCTTGCCTTCACCTGTGATAATCCAATCTGCGTTATCTATTTTTGCATCAAAATTAGCTATCCGTTTTACTAATTCTATTCCTGGTGATAGTGTTCCGCTTAAAAAAGTAATACAACCTGCACCCATTCCGCCAGCTGCTCCTGCTCCAGCAATGTCTTGAATATTTGTATTGAAATGACCATCTAAAACTTTTGAAAAACTTTGAAGACCTTGATCTAAATATTCAATATCACTTTTTGAAGCACCTTTTTGTTTTGCGTAGACATGTGCTGCACCATTTGTACCAAAAAGTGGATTAGTGACATCACAAGCAATTTGAATGTTAACCGTTTTTAATTGTGCATCAACATGCGTATCATCAATAGATTTAATATTAATTAGCTCGCTACCAATTGGCTTCACTTGGTTATTAGTTTTATCTAAAAAACGATATCCTAAAGCGGTTGCCATACCAATACCGCAATCGTTTGTAGCACTTCCACCAATTCCTAAAATGATGTGTTTTGCACCTTTATTAATCGCATCGAGAATTAATTGTCCTGTACCAAAAGTTGTGGTATTCATACAATTTTGCTCTTTCGGTTTTAAAAGCTTTAAACCTGATGCTTCAGCCATTTCTATAAAAGCTGTTTTAGACTCTTCGGCGTATAGATAGTTTGCCTTTATCTTATTAAATAACGGATTATTAACTTCAACTTCTATGTTGTTTCCATTAAGGTAATAATTAACAACTTCGATAGTACCATCTCCTCCATCTGCTAACGGTACATTAATGACCTCTGCATTGTCGGTTTTCTTTAAAATTGGCGCTACGATGTTACAAAACTCTAAGCCTGATAATGAGCCTTTATACTTGTCTGGTGCTAATACAATTTTCATTTTTTAGCTTAATATATTAGGTAAAAATGAACTTATTATAAGTATAAAAATAAAGAATGAAATTAGTATAATACTTTCCTTTTTAAATAGATCTTTAAAGCTAACTTTATAGTCTATATCTATTTGTTTTGCAGGTACTTTATGGGTTAATTTACTTACTAAAATTGCAACTAAAATTGCAATTATAAATCCTGTAAGATTATACCAAATCCAAAAAATATCTGGCACATTCTTATATCCTAAATCTGCTAATGCTAAATGAATAGAATCTTGACCCGAATAAAACTGACCTTGTGTAAAAAAGTAGACTAACTCTGGTAAGTATTTAAAAATAAGATTTACTGCTACCGATGTTATAATGGCAGCATTCATACCAATATGATTAACTTTTTTTAAGAATATTGCAATAACAAAAGCAGCTAATATTGGTCCATAAAACAAGGATGTAATAGCATTAATAAGCTCTATAACTGTGCTTTGGCTATTACCAAAAAGATATGCTGCAAGTATACAAACTACACCCCAAAAAACAACAAGTCCTTTAGATAACACCATATAGCGTTTTTCGGACAGCTTGTTTTTTCCGCTATTAAAAAAATCTTCGATAGTTACAGCACTTAACGAATTAATTGTAGAACTTAACGAAGACATTGCTGCAGATAAGATACCAACCATTAAAATACCGATTAGTCCGTTTGGCAAATATTTGGTAATAAATACAGGCATCATTAAATCTGGTTTTATACCAGAAGCTGCGTATTCTGCAGGATAATGTACACGCGTTGTTTCTTGTATGCTTTGGTAAAACTCTGGGATATTACTTACTAAATAACCAATAATTAATCCCATAATACAGTATACTAATACTACGGGAAATCTTAGCAGTCCATTAGCCATTAAAAGTTTTCTAATTGTACCTTCATCTTTTGCAGATAATAAGCGTTGTGCTTGGGTTTGATCTGTACCGTAGTACGATAAATACAAAAACAAACCACCTAAAAGCATTGGCCAAAAGCCATATTCTTCACCTTGGAAAATTCCTAAATTAGATAGGTCTATTACCTGTAATCTTTCGGAATTAAAGCCTGTAAATGTTCCGGTATCTTCCATTAAAGAATAACCAACAATAAGGCAAATTATTAATCCTGAAAACAGAATTATCATTTGTATTGCATCGCCCCAAACAACAGCTTTCATACCACCTTGATACGAATAGATAAGTGTTACAATACTTATAACAATTAACGTCCAATGAAAACTTATACCTACTACAGCTTGTATAATTAACGCCATAGTAAATACCATTACACCTGTTCCTAAAGCTCTACTAATTTGAAAAACAACACTTATTAATTTTCGAGTGGATTTAGAAAAACGACGTTCTAAATATTCATAAATACTAACAATACCAGATTTGTATAAAGGCGGAATTATGAAAAACATTATACCAATCATAGCTAGAGGAACACCAAACTCAAAGGTTAACCATTTTAATCCTCCGTTAGCTTTTAAACCAACAAAAGCAGGTGCTGAGATAAAGCTAATAGCAGATAATTGGGTTGCCATAGTTGATAAACTTAACGGAAACCAACCTAAGCTTTTTCCTCCTAAAAAATAATCTTTAGAATCTTTATTTTCTTTGAAGAAATAGCCCATAGCCACAAAACCTATGAGGTAAACAATTATAATGGTGTAATCTAGCCAATTCATTTAGTTGCTTTTTAGTCTTTTAATAAATCTAGTAATAATGCTGCACTCCAAGAAAAGTTATTCCCTCCGTAACCAGCATTTTTTGTTACAGATTTTCTAGAATCGAAATATTCGTAGAAACCATATTTTTCAATTAGCGTTATAGAATCTTCTTTTACACGATTAGCAATATCTGTAAACCCATAATTATTTAGTCCGTTATAAAGCATCCAATTAAGGTTTATCCAAATTGGTCCACGCCAATATTTTTTAGGGTTAAATCTATCACTTTCAGGGTCGAAAGATGCACAAAGATAACGGTCTTCTCCTCCAAACTTTTCAATTAGCGTTTTTACCATTACGTCTGTACGTGCCTGTGTTGGTATATTAGAAAATATAGGTGCAAAAGATGAAGACGAAAGATGTTCTATCTGCTTTTCGTTTCTTAAATCGTAGTGTACGTAAGCCCCTAATTTTTCGTTATAAAGCTTTTCGTTAAATCTTGTTATTGCCTTTTCTTGCCAAGCTTTTAATGTACTTATTTTATCTTCGGAATCGCCAATCATTTCATACAATTCAATTAATGCTTCGTTAGATTTAATAAGCATGGCATTAAATAATGGGTCTTGCACTAAGAATGGTGATAGTTCTGCAATTTTTGCATCATCATAGTTATGCTCTTTTGCAATTTCAATTAAATGAAGATAATAATCATACTCTCTATTAGTTGGTCTTTGCGCTGCATCTACGTGTGTAGTATCTCGCCTTTCAAACTTATAGTTTGGCGGATCCATAGTCTCCCAAATATCGTCCCAAATTGGTGAATTGTCTGTACCAGATTCCCAATTATGGTATATGAATACTAATCCTTCTTGATTTGGGTCTCTGTGGTTGTAAAAATGTTGATGGTTAAAGAAAACTTTGTCTATGTTTTGCTTAATAAAATTTAGCATATCCTCTTTATCATCTACAATATCATAAATTTCTTTAAGTACAAATCCTAGTACTGGCGGTTGCGTCATACCAGTTGTTCTATGACTTTTTGATGCCAATGGATGAAGTTTTGATAAGTGAAAATCTGGACCTGGAAAATAGGTATCACTATCGTTATGAAATACAATGTGAGGAATAAATCCGTTTTCCCATTGTGCGCTCAATAATGCTTCTATTTCTCGTTTTGCTTTGTTACTATCGTAATGGGCAAATCCGATAGCTATGAAGCCTGAATCCCAATTCCACTGAAAAGGATATAAGCCTTCACAAGGTATTGTAAATCCTTTATCTTCATTAAAATTAGCATCAAGAATATGTTTTGCTTTTTCTTGTAAGTTTTCTTTATTCATGGTTTGTGTTCTTGAAAATAATTGTAAAAAGAAAGCATTGACACTAACGAGAGGCCAATGCTTTACTACTCAATCAATCAATCTTAAAAATTAAACGTTGTTGTTATAAAAAATCGTCTTGGTAGAATTGGTCTTCCCAGGAAAAATTCACCGTCATCAGATTGTCCTGCAATTCCGGCTCTTGGATTACCTTCAGTAAGACCTTGACTATCAAATAAATTAAATACTGAAAAACCGACTCTAAGTGAACTATCTCCTTGGGTTTCGAATGTATAACCAGCTCCTAATCTAAATATTGAAATAGCATCTAGCTCAACATTATTAGTATCATCCGTAAACTTAGAGCCTGTATGATTCACAGAGAATACAGCATCAAATTTTTGATTATCGTAGTTTAGCCCTAATGTTCCAAGTATGTTTGGTTGTCTTGCCAGCTCGTTACCAACATTAACCTCTGAAGAGGTGTTGTCTACTAAGTTTTCTTGTAAATTTTCAGTTATCTCGTGGTCTTGGTATGTAAACGTAGCAAAAGCAGAGAAATCATCAGTAAATCTATATTTAGCTGTCGCTTCTAAACCAAATGTTCTTGTTGCTTGGGTAGAACGTGCCTGATCTACTAGCTCACCACCAACTATAGCCTGAGTAATTTTAATTCTATCACTTAAACCAACATAAAATAATGCAGCTGTTCCAGAGAATTTAGACGTTCCAAATTTTGCACCTATTTCACCTTGTAATATTTTCTCCATATCATACTCAGTATCTCTAATACCTGGTACTGGTGCAAATCCTCTTAATTGTGGAATAAAATATCCTTTAGAAAAGTTTGCATAAAGATTTGTAGATTCTGTTAACTCATACAATCCAGCTAATGATACTGCCCAATCTGTAGCGTCAACTTCACCTGTTGTAAAACTTCCGTCAGCATATCTTACAGTGCTTAATTCTGTTGTTAAATCTGGGTTATCGTAAACTTGTGTATCTGTTAAACCTCCATTTCTAAAAGTACCTTTAGTATTTTCAATTCTAAAGCCAACATCAAATCTCCATCTATCAAATTTCATTTCATCTGTAATGTAAAATGCTGTTCTACTCTGAGTTAAAAATCTATTTGATGTCATACCAATTCTATTGTACATCCCACCTTCTGAATAAACAACATTAGCACCACCTGCATCTGTATAACTTAAGTTTACTAACTGTGGATTATTATTAAATTCTGATAAAACTCGGTACTGATAGTTAACATCTTCGGCCTCTGTTCTTGCTAAATACACACCTCCTGTAAAGGTATGATTACCACCCGGTGCATTGTAAATAAAATTAGCCTCACCTGAATAATCCGTCATAGGACGTAATCTATCTATATGTAAGTTTTCTACAACTAAATCACTGCCATTTATTTGGTCTGTAGAGCCACCTTGGTAAGTTGCACTATATCCTGTATTACCAGGTGCAACTTCAGACACGTAATCCGATAACGAAATTGGGTTTCCGTAATCACCATTACCGCCAACATATAACGCAAAATTGTGTTGGTAATTTGCGTATCTAATTTTTGATTTAAACTTTAGATTATCACTTAAGTTATAATCAAAATCTGCTAATAAATAACCACCTTTTGTATAAACACCGTCATCTATTGGGCTTTCATAAACACCTCCAGGTGTTAAAAAAGACGTATTAGCTAATTCACCAGACAATAATTGCTCTACATCATCGCCATCATTACCTGCTATACGCTCTCTAGATCCACCCTCTAGAGGCAATGGTAAAAAGAATTGTGCACGATCATTTATAAACTGCCCATGAACAGTTAAAGAACCATTTTCAAACTTTTGTTTAATATTTGCTCTTAATTGAAATCCTCGCGTGTCTAAACCTGTTTCTATAGGACCACTATCTTTTCTTATGAAACCAGTTACAGCATAAAAGGTATTAGAGTCTTCACCTCCCAAACGTCCTCCAGAATAGAAATCTGTTTTAAGCCTTCCTCTATTGCCGTATTCCATATTAATAATATTCTCTGCATTAGAATCACCTGTTTTGCTTGTATAATTAATCATACCAGAAACAGAACCTGGACCATAAAGTATAGAAGCACCACCTCTAACAAATTCTACACCTTTAAAACCAATATCTGGTCTTGCATATACATCATGCGCAGAAGAATTTAAACCAAACGTACTCATTAAAGGTACTCCGTCATACATTAAAGGATTAAAAACATATTGTCCACCAGAAGGTAAACCTCTTATAAATAAATTTGTTGCAGTTTCACCACCACCACCTTCAGCGGTAATACCTGGTACACTTCTTAAAATGTCTGCTTGACTGTTAGCAGAAAGCTTCACAATTTCGGTTTGCTTAATAGCAGTAATAGACATTGGTGTATCTTTTTGAGATCTAAACGTAGAAGAGGCTGTAAGCACTACCGCATCTAAAGCATTGCCCCCTTCTTCTAAAACAACATCTAAATTAATAGTAGAGCCATCACAATTAATGACTTTTTCGAAGGTTGTAAAACCTACATAAGAAACCTGAATGGTTTGCTCACCAGATAGGTTAGTGGTAAAATTAAAGTTACCATCAAAATCTGAAATTGAACCAGAAGCGCTGCCTTTTATCAATACGTTAGCACCTGCAATAGCAACACCTGATTCGTCTAATACTTTACCCTTGACTTCTGTTTGCGAAAACAAACTAAAAACACTGAAAGCGAGTAAAATTGAGAGTAGTAATTTTTTCATTGGTTTATGTATTTGTTATTTTTTCATAAATCTATTAACATATTCATAACATTATTAGAAAAAATTTATGAAATTTGCACGCAAACGTTTGCGAAAACGTTTGCGAAAATTACTAAAAAAATGAAAAAATCGATTCCAACCCTAAAAGCTATGGCAGAGCAACTTGGATTATCCATTTCAACTGTATCCCGTGCTCTTAACAATCATCCAGACATCAGCTCAGAGACCAGAAAACGCGTTCAGACCTTGGCGTCTGAAGTGAATTATATTCCTAATATCTTTGCTAAAGGTTTTAGAGCTCACAAAACAAATATCCTTGGAGTTGTGGTACCTAACATTACTCATTACTTTACTACCACACTAATAAGAGGCATATTAGAAGAAGCATCCTTGCGTGGCTATAGAGTAATTGTTTCAGAATCTAACAACGATGTTGTAAAACAAACAGAAATGCTAAACACCATGATTCAATTTGGAGTTGATGGTGTACTTATGTCAATCTCAAAAATGACACGCGATATTGATTCTATTTTAAAAGTGATGCACACTCTACCACTTGTTTTATTAGACAAAGCTTCGAACAAAATACCCTGCACCCAAGTGGTTATAAATGAAGAAGAAGCTGCTTACAATGCCGTAGAACATTTAATTAACATAGGTAAAAAGCGTGTTGCCATTATTAAAGAGACGCAATTTTCTTATAATTCTGAAAAACGTTTTGCTGGTTACCTTAGAGCTCTTAAAGACTATAATTTACCAATTGATGAAAAAATAATATTAACAGTAGAAGATATTTCACTTACCCAAGGTGAGCAAATGACCAATATTTTAATGAGTTTAAAAGAAAAACCCGATGCCATTTTTGCAATAACAGATAGTGCTGCAATAGGTGCTATTAAAACTTTAAAAAAACATAAAGTTAAAATTCCTGAAGACATCGCAGTGGTAGGATTTAGTAACTCTCTCAACTCTACTATAATTGAACCACAGCTTACAACAGTTGACCAACCTGGACAAAAAATTGGTGCAACAGCAGTCAAATACCTTATTCAGGAAATTGACAACCCTAATGTAGAATTAACAAATAAAACCATTGAAGTAAGGAGTAATCTTATTATCAGAGATTCTACACTTAGCATAAAATAAATATTTTATACCGTTATACACTTTATCAATTTTGATACATTTGTCGTATGGAAGTTATTGATGCTATTATCTTAGGGATTGTACAAGGACTTACAGAGTTTTTACCTGTATCCTCCAGTGGTCATTTAGAATTAGGAAAAGCCATTCTTGGTGACAATTCTTTACCAAAAGAAAGTCTATTATTTACAGTTGTACTTCACTTTGCTACAGCACTGAGTACCATTGTTATTTTCAGAAAAGATATCCTTGATATTATAAAAGGTATTTTAAAGTTTGAATGGAATGAAGACTTACAATTTCTAAGCAAAATTGTAATATCTATGATCCCAGCTGTAATTGTTGGTTTATTTTTTGAAGAACAACTTGAAGCGCTTTTTAATGGTAATATCTTACTTGTTGGTATTATGCTTATTATTACGGCAATTCTTTTATTCCTTGCAGACAGAGCCAAAGACACTAACAAAAGTGTAACTTTTAGCAATGCATTTGTTATTGGTATTTCTCAAGCTATTGCTATGTTACCTGGTATTTCTCGATCTGGAGCTACGATCTCTACTTCGGTGTTATTGGGTAATGACAAAACCAAGGCTGCTCGTTTTTCATTTTTAATGGTAGTGCCTTTAATTTTTGGGAAAATTGCTAAAGATATTTTAGGAGGAGAAATAACTTATGACAGTGCCAATTTCACAACATTAGGCATTGGTTTTATTGCTGCTTTTGTAGCAGGATTATTTGCTTGTAAATGGATGATTGCTTTGGTAAAACAAAGTAAACTCACCTACTTTTCTATCTACTGTATCATTGTTGGTCTTATTGCTATAATCTGGTCATTTGCATCATGAAAACTTTAGAAGATTACAAGGAAGGTCAGGTTTTATTGATTGATAAACCTCTAACCTGGACCTCGTTTCAAGCCGTTAATAAACTACGTTGGGCAATTAGAAAAGCGTATTCGATTAAGAAAATAAAGGTCGGTCATGCTGGCACTTTAGATCCGCTTGCCACAGGTTTATTAGTGATTTGTACTGGTAAAATGACCAAACAGATTAATACGTTTCAAGGTCAGGAAAAAGAATATACAGGTACTTTTGTTGTTGGTAGCACAACTCCATCCTACGATTTGGAAACCGAAATTGATGCTACCTTTCCGATAAATCATATTTCGGAAGACTTAATTCACCCAACAACTAAACAATTTATTGGTAAAATAGAGCAATTTCCACCTGTATTTTCAGCAATAAAAAAAGATGGTAAACGCTTGTACGAATTTGCCAGAGCAGGTGAAGCTGTAGAAATTAAGTCTAGAGAAATTGAAATTTCTGAATTTGAGATTACAGACATAAATACACTTGAAAATTCTATAGAGCTTAATTTTAGAGTTGTGTGTAGTAAAGGAACTTACATTCGTTCGCTTGCGCACGACTTTGGAAACGCCTTGAATTCTGGCGCACATTTATCGGTTTTAAGACGCACACGTATTGGTGATTTTGAGGTTAAAAATGCACTTAGCCCAGAAGATTTTATTGCCTCACTTCCTTTAAAATAAGGATTTAACAAGGGTTTAGTATTGTGATTTAAACTTTTTCGTAGTTATATTCGTATATCTAAACACTAGATTAATCTTATTTTTTGAAGTTTTTAGAACAATATAAAGCAGGTATTATCACATTTCTTCTCACAGGAACTGTAGTGTTAGCTATGTTCAGTTTTCAACTAAAACAGAACAGCAAACTCATAACTGAAAACTTTTACGAGCTTGAACCTGAACCAGAAATTATAAAAGAAGAGCAAGAACTCCTTGATGCTCTAAATGGTAAATCTACCAATAAAGCGTTTAACGAAGACCAGGAATACAAAGAAATGATGCGCAATTTTAAAACCATAAGCGCTAATGATTTTGAACGCACAACCAAAGCTTTAGAGGAAGCTAAAACGAGTGATATTATAGAAGAAAATAATATCACAAAATCATATGCCAATAGTAGTGCTTATGCTTTAAATTCTGAGGAAACGGAATCTTACAAAAAACTTCAGGAAGAATTAAATAAACGTCTAGAAAATAAAAAAATAGCAGACGAACATGCCAAAACAAAAAGTACACTCACCTATTCTCTAACTGGTAGAATTATGCAAGATTACGACATCCCACGTTATCTGTGCGAAACAGGCGGAAAGATTGTTGTAAATATTGTTGTAAACGGAAGAGGCAAAGTAACTGACACTTCAATAAACGGATCTTCTAATTCTAACAACCAATGTTTAATAAATCGTGCGTTAGAATATGCTAAGGAGACTCAATTTGATACTTCCAGCAGAACAAAACAAATAGGTACTATTACTTTTTTGTTTAGAGGAAAACGTTGACTTCGACTACGCTCAGTCACCAATTCAATTACGTTCCGTCAGCTATACTTTAACCTAAAAGTTTAACCAAATCTTCAATTGTAGATTGTCCTTTATCTTTGTTGTACCAACGCTGCAAATCTTCTTTAAATTCTGGTGTTAGCTTACCATGCTGTGCTTTGTAAGTATTTACCATTTCGGTAGCAATTGCAGGTCTGGGACCAAAAGTATCTACAACTGTATTGGTATCGTTATCAACCATAATAAGTTTTGGAATAGACTTACCTCCGTTGGTTAAAAACTGATTCATTAAGTCTTCATTCTCATCTCTTAAAACAATTTTTAATTCAATAGTGTCATTTTGCTCTGCAACTTTATTAATAACAGGTACTATATGCGCAGCATCTCCACACCAACTTTCTGTTATAACTAGCCAAGTCACTTTTTTAGAATATGCCGATATCTTTTCTAAAGCATCATCAGACAGTTTTACTGTTTTATCCCAACGCTTCATACGTCTGTCATTCATTTTTGTATACTCTACCAATGCTTCAGTTTTTTCATTACCTGTTGTTGACTGTTGCTCAACAAGAGATGTAACTAAAGTTCGGTATTCATCGTAGCTCATTGCTTTATTTAAACTTTCTTTGATGATATCTGTAGTCATTATGTTATCTAAAATTTCCATCGTGGTAAAACTAATTGGTTTGTAACTATGTGATGTTATTATGTTATTATTTTATTTTTTTTTGTTTTCAGTTTACAAAAATAGTATGGATTGCGCATTAATTATGTGACACTTGTTACCTTAGTAGCATAAAATCATAAACCTTACAAAATGGCAAAGCACAGATGCGGTTGGTGTGTTGGCGATCCACTTTACGAAGCCTACCATGACCAAGAATGGGGAGTTCCTGTTTATAATGATGATACGCTTTTTGAATTCTTAATTCTTGAAACCTTTCAGGCTGGATTAAGTTGGATTACAGTTTTGCGAAAGCGCGAAAACTTTAGAGCAGCTTTTGATGATTTTGACTACAAAAAAATTGCAAACTATAAGCAAGCTAAGATTGAAACGCTTCTTCAGGATGAAGGTATTATTAGAAACAAATTGAAGGTCAATGCTACAGTGACTAATGCACAAGCCTTTATAAAAATACAGGATGAGTTTGGTAGTTTTTCAAAATATATTTGGGATTTTGTAGATGGCAAACCCATAAAAAATAGCATACAAAATTATAAAGAAGCACCAGGCAATACAGAACTTAGCGACAAAATAAGTAAGGATCTCAAAAAGCGAGGTTTTAAATTTGTTGGCACCACAGTGATCTATGCGCACATGCAAGCTACTGGTATGGTTAATGACCATGAAGTATCCTGTTTTAGATATAACGAAGTTTAAAAATGAAAACAAAAACACTCCTCGTTTTAATATTTATAAGCCAATTTGTTTTTAGTCAAACCAAAAACGAAAAGGAAGAGCGTACAACTGAATCAGAATTTCCTAAATCTGCTATTGACGTTGTAAAAAACCTACCTGATGACTGTAAACGATTAAAATTCTACAAAGAAACTGATGGTGAAAAACAAAGCTTCGAAGTGAAATTTAAATATAATAGAAAACGCTATAGTCTAGAGTTTTCTGAAGATGGAGTTATTGAAGATTTGGAAGTCCTCACCAAATTCAAAACTATAAATGAAGAAAAAAAATCTAAAATTGAAGATTATTTTAAGTCTAGCTTCAATAAATACAAACTTATAAAAGTGCAAAAACAATTTGTCTATCATGAAAAATTAGACGCTTTGACTTTTGCTAACGACATATTAAATAACACCTCAGCTGAAGCACCAAACTTTGAAATTATCGCTGAAGTTAAAACTGAAAAAAAAAGAGATATTAGAGAGTTTACCTTTAATAAATCTGGCGAGTTTGTAAACTTCAGAATTTTAAACCCAACCTCTTACGAGCATGTCTTATACTAAAACCCTCTTAGTTTTATTGGCATGTTTTGCAAGCCTTAACACGTTATTTTCTCAATCTGATTTTGAAGGTTTAGGTGAAACGAGTTTTGCTGTAAACTCAGACATCAACAATAATTACAAGGTTAATTTTGCTGTTCGCTCTCGTTATTATTCATATCAAGAAGACAATTTTAACTTTGAAAATAGACAACTCGATTTTGTTCATTTTTCAACCTTAAACCTAGATTACAATCATTCCGTTAGTTTAGGTGTACAATACAGAATAAGAGAGTCTATCGACGGAGGTAGCAACGAGCTACGTTTAACCCAACAATTTAACTACACAAAAAAACGGGAAGCGATACGCTTTGGACATCGCGTACGTTTTGAACAACGGATTTTAGAAGATTTAACCATATTAAGATTACGATATCGTTTTGCTTTAGATTTCCCCCTTAATGGTGAAAAATTAGATATTGGCGAGGCTTATATTGTTGGCTCAATGGAAGCTCTTTTAAGCAATAGCAAAAATGAAAAACCAGAACTAGACTATAGAACAACGACTCAATTCGGATGGTTAATTTCAGAAAAGTTAAAACTTCAATTAGGTATAGAATATCGATTTGAAGCCTTTAATCTTAACACTGAGCAAAAGCTGTTTCTTTTAACTTCTGCCATTCTTAAAATTTAAAGGTATTTTAAAAATTCTGATCTTGGAATATGCTTAGCACCTAAACTTTCGAGATGCTTAGTATGTATCTGACAATCTATTAAATGGTAATTAGAATTTTGGACAAAGTTTACAAACCCAACTTTACTGGCATTGCTAACTTTGGTAAACATACTCTCCCCACAAAATACTTTGTTGCCCAAATCTACTCCATAGAGCCCACCAACGAGCTCATTATCTTGCCATACTTCAACAGATTTTGCATAACCTAATTGGTATAATTTTATGTATGCTTCTTCCATTTGGCTCGTAATCCAAGTACCATCTTGCCCATCACGTTTTGCCTTGGCACATTGCTCAATAACCGATTTAAAATCTTTATTGACAGTCACCTTAAAATCACTCTTCCTTAAAATCTGTTTCATACTCTTTGAAACCTTTAAATCTTTTGGAAATAAAACAAACCTTGGATCTGGTGACCACCAAAGTAAAGGTTCATCATCTTCAAACCATGGAAAAATTCCGTTAGAATAAGCATGAATTAAGCGTTCTGAAGACAAGTCGCCACCAATGGCCAACAAGCCTTCAAACGAGGCTTCAGACACATCTGGAAACGCTATTTTATCCGTTAAAAAGTACATCATTTAAGCTTTTAAGCGATTTTTACTGTTAAATAAAGGGCTTGGTTTTGATAGTATAAGAATTTTATTGATATTTGACCTTGATCTTTATTAAATAAATTTTTTGTTCATCATTGCTTTTTTTTAAGTTTGTTTGTGAAGATCAAAACCTAAAACCACAATACTAAGTCCCAATTAACCATTGGGACTTTTTTATTAAAAATAAAAAAGACTTGTTTAAAATCTAAACAAGTCTCTTTATTTTTATAGAATCTTTCTTTACCTAGAAAGGTAAATCGTCGTGATCGTCTTCGTTTAAATCACTTACAGGCTCAAAAGCCTCTGTAGGTGGCACTGGTGGCATATCTCCACTTGGTGCTCCAGCCTGTAAAGTTTCAATTCTCCATCCTTGGATAGAGTTAAAATATTTAGTTTCTCCTTGTGGATTTACCCACTCACGTCCTCTTAAGTTGATATTAACTTTAACCTGCTGACCTACCTGATAGTTATTTAATAAATCCGTTTTGTCTTGAACAAACTCAATCATAATATGTTGCGGATATTGCTCTTCTGTTGTTACTACAACTTCTCTTTTTCTAAACCCATTACTTCCAAAAGTTTGAGTCTCTCCAATCACCTTAATACGTCCTTGTACTTCCATTTTTGTTTAATCTAATTTTATTTTCCTTCTATATTAATTGAATTTACGAAAGTAATAACTTCCATGCACTTTCTACATCTCCGTAGCTTAAATAATTTCTCGCCAGCTTATGTTTTTCTCTATGAGTTGCGGTTTTTAAGTTAGGGTAGCGCTCACTAATATCATTTAGAAATTGTTCAACCTCATCTTTAGTTGGCAACTTATCAACGTTAGCTAGCATTCCTAAATTATTCCCGGTTAGTATCATACTATTCCTAACTTGTTCCGGCAAATTATCAACACCAATTCCCATTGTTTGTAGTGGCTTTGGGATTTCAAAGAAACCACTTTTAGCTCTGCTGTAATAACTACCTCCTGCTCTGGCTACTAAATCTAACGCCTCTTGATTAATGGTATTATCGTCGTTCATTACTTCTTCAGAAATATGAAGTTTTACAACCTCACAAATCACCAAATTTCCTGCTCCTCCTTCTGTTCCTAATTTTACAACCTCATTAACCTTACATTCCATCTGAATTGGCGATTCAGCAACTCTAAATGGTTTAACTTCATCTGAAGGCAACATGGTTAAACCCGCTTTTTCAAACTCATTAACACCTTCAGGATACTCTGTACTACTTAATGACATTTGGTGCACAATATCGTAATTCACCACATTAATCACGACTTCGTTAACCGCTTCAACATTTTCTAAGGTATGCTTAGTTGTATTATCTCTAACACGTCTTGCAGGAGAAAAAATTAAAATTGGAGGATTAGCACTAAACACATTAAAGAAACTAAATGGCGACAAATTAGGATTACCTTCTTTATCTATAGTACTCGCAAAAGCAATAGGCCTTGGCGCTACTGCACTTAGCAAATAACCATGTAATCTACCTGTTGAGAGGTCTTTGGGATTGTATGAAATCATGTAGCTTGCTGATTTTCAACAAAGATAATTATATTGCTGTGTCAATGAAAATGTTTTACCGTTGTATCTAAACAATATTATTAACAGTTTTACATTATATTTAAAAAGAAATTGCAATAACTAATGACCTTTAGCTCAAACCGAAATCTGATCCGTTGGATTATTATTTTCTCTTCTTTCATTATTGTTTCTCTCATTCTTTGGAATACGTATTCCTTCTTTCAAAAATTTAAGGCTGAAGAACGTGTAAAAATTAAAACCTGGTCTGTTGCACAAAACAATTTTTTGAGAAGTATAGATGACTTAGATGCAGAAGTAGATCCAGTAACCACATATGTACTTACAGAAACTACAACTAGTACTCCAATGTTGGTCATAGACAAAAACGGTAAAGTAAATAATCATATAAATCTTGATGAAGAAAAACTTAAAGACACAACCTATATTAACTATCTTATAAAGAAATTTTCAAGTGAAAATGAACCAATAGAAGTAATAATAAAAGATGAAGTTTTTCTTACTATATATTATGGCAACTCACCTCTTCTTAAGAAAATAGGGTATTATCCTTTGGCGTTGTTGCTTATTATTATCCTTTTTGCCGCAGTGGTTTATTTCTTCTATAGGAGCACTAAAACAGCCGAACAGAACAAACTCTGGACAGGCATGGCCAAAGAAACAGCGCACCAAATTGGAACTCCGTTGTCTTCTCTCGTAGGCTGGACAGAAATTTTGAAAACCGAAAATGTAAAACCCGAATATATTGCCGAGATTGAAAAAGACATAGACCGCTTGCAAACAATCACAGATCGTTTCAGTAAAATTGGTTCTGCCCCAACTTTAGAAACTTTAGATCTAGTTGAAGTTACAAAATCGTCTTACGAGTATTTAAAATCGAGATCTTCAAAACTTATCAATTTTGAGATTGAACATCCTGATACCGAAATCCCTGTAAAACTTAATGCGCAATTATACAGTTGGACGATTGAAAATCTAGTAAAAAATGCCATTGATGCCATGAAAGGCAAAGGGGATTTAAAACTCAATATCTCTCAAACCGAAAAACAGGTATTTGTAAATATTACAGATACTGGTAAAGGCATACCCAAACAAGTATTCACTAAAATTTTTGAACCTGGTTACACCACTAAAAAAAGGGGTTGGGGACTTGGCTTATCTTTAGCCAAACGTATCATTGAAGATTATCATAACGGAAAAATAAAAGTCGTTGAGTCTGAAATCGATAAAGGCACAACCATACAAATTACCTTAAAAACCATTTAAGCCAAAAAAGAATAACTTAACAATACCTTTCACTTAAACAATTCATAATAAAGAATTTAAAAAAATATTATACATTTGAGTATGGGTTCATCAAAATACTTTACGTTAAAAGAAGCCAGACTGAGCAATAATTGCCCAGAATGTTACTCTAATGATGGTTTGGAAATTACCTTTAAGCAAAAGTTGACCGAAAATGTCTTTTACAAAGCCATAACTTCGGAAACTTCCCATCATATGCACTGTTATAGTTGCGATACCACAATTTTTCCTGTGCGGTGGACGGATGATATAGAACGTGTTGTAGAGTATCAGCAACGTGCAGTAAAACCCAAACCAAAATCCATAAAATTAAAGCCACTAGCTTGGGGATTCATCATTTTTGATGTACTTCTTGTAACTGTGATAATCTTATTTGTAACCGGAGTAATTTCCTTTTAATTATAAATGCGAAGCTATCTTTTGAGCTATCGCTTCAAACTCTTTTGAAGTCAATTTTTCTTTATGCGTAAAACGTGCGTTTTCCATAGTGTGAAGCGGTATTAAATGCACATGTACGTGAGGTACTTCTAAGCCAATTACAGACATGCCAACACGTTGGCAGGGAATTACCTTTTCTATGGCTAAAGCTACACGTCTCGAAAACTGCATTAATCCCATGTATGTTTCCTCATCTAGGTCAAAAATTTTATCAACCTCCTTTTTAGGTATGCAAAGCGTATGGCCTTTAGAATTAGGATTAATATCTAAAAACGCAAAAAACTCGTCGGTTTCTGCAACTTTATATGACGGAATCTCACCATTAATGATTTTTGTAAAAAGTGTAGCCATTGGTAGGGTTTTTCAATACTCTATAAATATAAAAAGATTCCTTGATTAAGGAATCTTTTATATGTTTTAATAATTGTAGGATTTCTGCTTTCGCAGAAATTTGTTATCTAGATATCTCTAAAATATCAAACTTCAATATACCATTTGGCACCTGAATTTCTGCTACATCACCAACAGACTTACCCAACAAGCCTTTACCTATTGGTGAGTTTACAGAAATTTTACCTGAAGCTAAATCTGCTTCACTCTCAGCTACCAAAGTATAGGTCATCTCCATACCGTTGGTTTGGTTTTTTATCTTCACTTTAGATAAAGCTAACACTTTAGAAGTATCTAGTTGAGACTCATCAATAACACGAGCATTGGCTAAAGTTTCTTCCATCTTAGAAATTTTCATCTCAAGCATGCCTTGCGCTTCTTTAGCTGCATCGTACTCAGCATTTTCACTTAAATCCCCTTTATCTCTTGCTTCTGCAATCGCTTGAGACGCCTTTGGACGCTCAATGTCTTTAAGTTGATTTAACTCTTCTCTTAACTTTTTTAATCCTTCTGCTGTATAATAAGATACTTTACTCATAATTCATTCGTTTTAATAAAAGATGCTGAAGTAAATTCAGCATAAAAAAAATCTCGCGTCAACGAGATTACTTTGCAAATATATAAAATATTTAGCGTAAAGCTTAAATAATTGTAAATTGAGCCTCAAAAATTAAGATGAAAAAACTGATTATAATCCTCTCATTCATAGCTATATCGTGCGGTAGCGACGATAACATTAACAGCAATTGTAACTTCTTATTTGATGCAGGTGTAAATCTGACGGTTAATACAAACTTGCCGCAGTTTAATCAACTTCAATTTAATACTAATGCAGTATATGTTGCTAACCAAGGGAATAACGGTATTTGGTTATATCGCTTAAACTCTTCTACGCTTTATGCATGGGATGCTGCAGATCCAAGTCATGCACCTGGCGCCTGCTCTACCTTAACAGACTCTGGTACTGGAGATGTTGTTGTATGTGGTTGCGATGATGCCAACCAATATAGTTTATCTACAGGTATTGGATTGAATGGAAATACACAATCTTGCACCTTGCAACCCTATAGAGTTGATGATTTAGGTAATGGTCAATATTTGGTTTCTAATTAATAAGAATTTCTTCACATAAAAAAACCTGTAAACATTAGCTTACAGGGTTTTATTTTATTGTTTAGAATTGTTTAAAAATTCAAAGTCATACCAACCAAGAAGTTGGTTGTAGCTTGTGGATAAAAACCAGCGCCTTCAATAGTTGTTACTACACTAGGATCTGACCACGTATCATCATAAGTGTAATAGTAACCATTAGAAATATACTTTACATTAAATATATTGTTTACCAATCCTGTGAACACGATAGAATCAAAAATAGGTTGAGAATCCTCAGTGCCTCGGAATGATAATTTATAACTAACATTAAAATCGTTAATAAAGTAGCTATCTAGCTTAGAAGCATCAGCTTCAGTATTACTCATGTATTGGTCACCGACATATTTGCTTAATAAAGCCATTTGTAAATCTTGTACTGGCTGAAACACAATTGCATTTGCTGCTACAAGTTCTGGTGAAAACGAGATATCTGTTTTGCCTAAGTTTTGTAATTCGCCATCAAAATCTATGATCGTTTCTTTATTTTTATTAGAGCTCAGCGTTACATTAGGTTGTAAGGTTAATTTTGGTGTTACCGGAATTATAGCTTCTAACTCTAAACCTAAACGATAGCTCTCACCACTATTAGTACGTATTGGGTTACCAACATCATCTAACTGACCAGACAACACCAATTGCTCATTATACAACATGTAGTAAGCATTGGCATTAAACGTAAAGTTTCCGTTTTTGTGTCTCCAACCTAATTCAAAATCGTTAAGCTGCTCTGGCTCAATATCATTATTGCTTTCAAAATCTGTACGATTTGGTTCTCTGTTGGCTCTGGCATAAGAGAAATAAAGGCTGTTATCTGCATTTAAATCATACGTTATACCTGCTTTTGGATTAAAGAATGTAAAATCTTTATTAACTTCAAAATCTACTAAATCAGAGGTATTTCCGAAGGTTTTATAGGTTACATTTCTAACTTGTAAATCTCCGTAAAGGCTCACTTTATCATTTAGCTTATAGTTCGCTTTAGAGAAAACGGATAAATCATTTTTTAAACTATTACCATCGTAATAACGGTCTCTAATTTCGCTTTGACTGGCAAATTCTGCCCAAATAATTTCACCAAAATGATCACCATCATAATGGCTAAAAGAGCCACCAAAAATTAAATCGATATTAGCGTCTTTATAGTTTGCAGTGGCATTTACAACGTAAAAATCATTATCTAACCAACGACGACGAATAAGGTCCGTAGTGTTGACCACTTCTCCATTAAAGTCTAATGTTTCTAAACCATAATCTGCGAAATCTTCATCTTCTTTATACTGCTCAAAATATCCACGACCATTGGTATAGTTTAAGCCAATAGTTGTAGACCAGTTATTGTTGTAACGTTGATTCCAGTGTAATTGATAATGATCTTGGCTGTAATTATCTACCTCGTTATCATAAAATTTGATATTTCCTTCATCATCTTCGTACATTCCTGCTGTGTTGTAGGTTCTATCATTTTCAAGCAAGTCTAGATCTTCTAAACCATTCCAAGATTGGTACGTTACTTCTTTACCACCAAATACAACCGCTTTTATTAAAGTATTGTCATCTACGTAAGCGCCTTGTAAAAAATACGATTTTAAGTCTGCCGAAGCTCGGTCGATGTAACCATCTGAAACAATATTAGACAAACGACCAGCAATTTCAATATGATCGTTTAACAATCCTGTGCTAAACTTTACTGTATGCTTTCTGGTGTTATAACTACCAAAAGAATTTGAGATTTCGCCATAAGCATCCTTTGCAACTGCATCTGTAAGCACATTGATACTAGCACCAAAAGCACCAGAACCATTGGTAGATGTACCAACACCACGTTGTAGCTGTAAACTTTCCACAGAAGATGCTATATCTCCTAAATTAACCCAAAATGTTCCTAAAGATTCTGCATCATTATAAGGTATACCATTAATAGTTACATTAGTAGATTGCGGACTTACACCTCTTACCCTAATACCTGTATAACCTACACCTGCACCTGCATCTGTTGTGGTAACTACAGATGGTAAAAAGTTCAATAATACTGGAATATCTTGCCCTAAATTACGTTTTGCAATCTCTTCTTTAGTGACATTAGAATGTGTAATCGGCGCTTTTTCCTTTACACGAACTGCTTTTACTAAAACTTCGTCTAGTTTTTCTGTTTTAGTACTGTCTTGCTGTTTTTCTTGTCCATAAGTTGAACAAAGGCTTAAAATAAAAATGAAAAGTAATAATCTCTGTCGTTTTGTTTTTAAGAGATTGTTGAATAAGTTTTTCATTACGACTATAAATTTATAATCGAATAAAAAGAGGTAATTATTCTTTGTTAATAATTGATTTTGTGATGATACCATACTGAAACAAGTTCAGGATGACAAGTCATCTTAAATTCCTAAACAGCATTACCTGTTCTAGGTTCAATGGGTATGATCTCAGCCACTTATTGGCACCCCTTTTTTGAGAACGGTGCAAAGATAAAACCTATTTACGATTTTTGATTTACGATTTACGATTTTTTTGAATTTTGAATACTAATCGATTTTTGGAGGTTTTCTATTTGCCTTTTTTTCAGCGTTTTTGCGTTTGGTATCGAGACGCTTTCGTTTTACAGCTTTAGGTACTTTGGTGGGTTTACGCTCCTCTTCTTCTTTTAATCCTTCAACAACAAGATCTAAAAACTTTTGAGTGACTAAAGCTTTGTTTCTAAACTGGCTTCGGCTTTCGCTAGAATCTAAGATTAAAACACCTTGTTTGTTCAACCTATTCTGAAAATACTCAGCCAAGCGTGTTTTTTCGTCGTCTGTAAATTGTTCTGAAGCTTCGAGATTAAAGTAGAGCACTACTTTTGAAGCTACTTTGTTGACATTCTGTCCACCACTACCTGAGCTTCTGACAGCTTTATAAGTTAATTCAGATTTTAAGGCTTCAACATCCACAACTAGTCTATTTGGTGTGGTGCTTTTAGTAAGTCATTTACTGTTTTTACTGGGTTGAATGTAATGATTGGCACCTCAACAAAAATAGTGTTCCAATGTGCCATACTACCATTCCAAAGTCCAGGTAATTCTAATGCTTTAAGATCTTTTCCAAATTTTGTTTTCGCCGTAATAAATGCTGCATTATGGTCCACAAAATCTTCTAAATCAAACTTCTCTCCTTTGTAGTTTTTTACACCACAAACCAAATCAACTGGATTAAAGTGTGTTGCATTGGTTAGAATGTCCTTCTGACCTTTATTCTTTAGATTTATTTGCGCAGACTCTACAATTTGCAAAGACAGATTACCATAGATATCTCTTACCCAAAAAGGTCCACCACCTGGTTCACCCTCATTCTTTACCATACCACAAATTCGGATTGGTCTATTCAATTTTTCTTTAAGGTATTCAATCTTATATTTATCTAAATATTTCTTGTATTCACCAGAAATTTTAACACACATTTCATTGGTTAAAAAGGTTTCAACCATTTCAAACTCTTTATCTGAAATGCTTTCTTGATCTAACACTCTAAGACATTCAAATGACTTGGTTTGCAGTTTCAATAAAATACCTGCAAGCACCTTCTTATACTTAGCAACTTCTTCTTTGTATTGTTTTACAACCACATTATCTATATTCTTTATGAATATAACGTCAGAATCTAATGTGTTTAAGTTTTTTAATAATGCACCATGGCCAGATGGTCTAAAGAGCAACGTGTCATCATCGTTTCTAAAAGGTATGTCCTTTGGAGTAACTGCTATAGTATCTGTGGATTCTTGTTGGTAAGAAAATGAAATATTGAATGATACTCCTGTGTTTTCCTCAACATATTCTTCAATACGTCTAAACTCTTCTGTGAATTTATCTCTGTAATTCTCTGAAATTGTAAAATGAAGCTCCGCTTTCTTATCATTTGAAGCATACAATGCTGCTTCGTACAAATGCTCTTCAAACGCTGTTGAAATATAGCCGTTTTTGTACTTGTGGAATGGAAGTAACCCTTTTGGGGAATTACCAAAATTAAGTTCGTCTTCACCAAGCATAATTTGCACAAAGTGGACTGCCTTGTCTTGTGTAGATAAAGTTTTGAAATCAATTCCTTTTTCATGTAAGCGTTCTAAAACTTGCTCATAAAATGGAAATTTCTCTAAACCAACCAGAAAAAAAGCTAAATCCTTTGAATCATTCTTATTGATAAAAGAGTTTAATGATTCTTTTTGAGGGTTGTAGTCCTTTAAAAACTTAAATAAAAACTTAAACATTCTAGTTGCTGCACCAGAAGCAGGAACAAATTTGAGAAGTGACAAGCCTTTTTTATTGTTGTCAAAATGCGAAGTAGCTTCTTCTTTTTCTTCATCCGACAAGGCTAATATGCCATTATCTATTGTAGCTGCTGCGGCAATATTTGTAAATGGAATTCCGGTTTTAAATAATTCTATTTGAGACTCTACTTGGTTTACCGTAAGTCCTTTAGTCTCTATTTGTTTAATGTCGTTTTTTGTAAAACTCATTTTTTATTTTTAAGTAGGTTATCAATATGTTCAACTGCTGTTTTTAAGCGCTCTTCTTTGTTTCCTTTTAACAGTACATATGGTCTGTTGTATTTAATTAAAGCGTTTTCAAATGCTTTGAACATTCGTTCTCTTTCATTGGGTTTATCTCTTAAATCGTCTTTTTCCCAAGGCGTGTCAATATAGGTCAAAAAATAGAGGTCATACGAATTTTTTAGAGCATGTGCTTCTAAAATCGGGTCACATGTACCAGAGTAGTATGCTTCGCTATACACCTTAGTTTCAAGTATATCTGTATCGCAAATGAGCACTGAATCTGTTTTTTTAGCCAAGTCATTTTCTAATTTCATTTGGCCAATGGCTATTGGCAATAAATCGTGAGGCTCACAGGTTTTTCTTTCGTTATTCCATTTATTTTGAAGATACTCTCGTGCATATTCTGGCACCCAAACCGAATTGTAATGCCTGGCCAATTGTCGCGACAATGTTGTTTTTCCTGTAGATTCTGGACCAAATAACACAACTTTTATGCAGTTGCTTGGTTGCTGTTTAAGCTTTTCTTCCATGCAATATATCCTTGAATTGCTAATATTGTAAAGATAAGATATTGCAATGATAACATCCCTAAACCTCTATATGCATAAAGCGGAATTGTTATAATGTCTCCTATTATCCACAATGTCCAATTTTCTAATTTTTTATTAGCCATATACCACATGGCAGTAAAAAATATACCAGAGGTGACAACATCTATATAATTTGGAACTTGCATATCGTAATCATAAGCCTTATAAACAGCATAAGTGACAATCATAGTCACTAAGAAGAAAATTACACCTATAATTTTTTCTTTGGAATTAGTACGAGAAATCGGCACAACAGGTTTATCTTCTTTTTTTCTAGCCCAATTCCACCAACCATAAATACTCATTACTGAATAATAAAAATTCATCATCATATCTCCCAAGTACTTATTTATATACAATAAATAAACCGTAATAACTGTACAAATAATACCTGTTGGGTACACAAGTATGTTTTCCTTTTTTGCATACCAAACACTTGCTATACCAAACACAAAAGCAACCGCTTCTAATACTATTTGATTGGTTGGTGTGTTTTGATAAGCATCAAGAAAAAAATCAAAAATGTGGTTCATAATTGCTTCTATTAGTTTTTACAACTTTCATGGTGAGTACACTAATATCCGTATTTTCAAAAGATGTTTCAATAGCTTCAGTCAGAAAAGACATTAGTTCATTAATCTCCCCAAAAATCTGAGTACTTAAAGGGTTTTCCAAAACTTTGAATTTTGAAGCTCTTAACACCTTGATAAAATCTATGATATGAGCTTCATAATCGTCTTGTAATGGTGATAAGGTTAAGTCTACTGATATTTGCATGATTACAATTTTAGTTGTTCAAAAAAATGTTGATTATTCTCAAAGGCAGTGCCAATGACCACAAGATTGGCTCCTGCTTCATACGCTGCTTCTAATTGTGCTTTAGATCTAATACCACCTCCAACAATAAGAGGTATGTTTAAATCCTGTTTTACTGCAGAAATAATTTCAGGCTCTATAGGATGCGTTGCTCCGCTGCCAGCTTCAAGGTAGATTAATTGCATACCTAAAAATGCTCCTGCTTTAGCTGTATCAGCAATATGTTGCTTATTCGTTCTACTTAAGGGTTTGGTATTGCTTACACGTTCTACAGCAGTTTGCTTTCCGTTTTCAATAAGAATATATCCTGTTGGAAGTACTTCCAGTTGCGTTTTGGCTAATTTAGAAACCGCTTCAATATGTTTACCAATGAGGTAATCCGGATTTCGACCTGAGATTAATGACAAAAACAGAATACCATCAGCCTTATCCGTAATTTGAGTTACATCTCCTGGAAATAATATTACAGGTAGTTTTGTATATCGCTTAATGGCTTTTACTACAACTTCTGTAACACCTTCATCCACTTCACTGCCTCCAACAAAAATGTGAGTTGCTATAGATTGATTGATTTTTGCTACAATACCTTCAATCGTATTGAGTTCCGTTTTATCTGGATCGATTAAAACCGCCAGTAACCTTTTAGCTTCTGCTATAGAAGTTTGTATGTGAGAATAGATGGTCATAGACTAAGGAACGACGTATGCACATGTAAAGCCTTCAAACTCTAAAAATGCAGTATTGTATCTATATTTCCTGCCCTTATAATCTATCCAAGCAATGGTTTCGCCTTCTTCAAACGTGAATGGAATTACTAAAAAATGTTCTTTAAATAGCATACCTGGAGTTGCAAAAAGCTTATACAACGATTCCTTAATTCCCCAAATTACAGTGAGTTTATTAATGTAATCGTCAGCAGATTTATCCAGATAATTAAACTCATAGTCCACGAACTTATGTGCAATAACTGCAATTTTATCGCGCTGCATTTCAATATCTATACCGACTTCCTTATCACTAACAATAACACCAGAGAAAGTGAAACTGTGTGTTATAGAAATATGGTTACCATCTTTAAGGTGCGGTTTTCCGTTATCATCATAAAATAAATCCTGGTCTGTGTAACCAAACTCACGAAGCAAATGCCTGACGCTTAAAAATCCACGTTGGTGCAATTCACTTTTCATTCCTAAAACACGATCCAAGCTTTGAGGTTTTAAATCTAAAGGTTCAAATAGCTCATCATAAGATTCTTCAATCTTCCAGATTTTAACAGTAGTTTGTGAATTTACACTAATGGATTTATAGAGTGGCATTTAATATTCTAAAAGCTATTGATTATCTTTGCATCGCCTAAGGCAGATTTAGCATTTGTTTGTGGACGAATTTAACCAATTCAAGGCTAAACCCAAAGGCAAACAATTTAAAAAAGAAAGAAAAGAAATGAGTACAAAAACAGTTGCTTACGTACCAAATAAGGTAAAAGACATGTCGCTTGCGGCTTGGGGAAGAAAAGAAATTGAATTAGCCGAAGCAGAAATGCCAGGTTTAATGAGCTTACGTGAAGAATATAAAGACGAACAACCTTTAAAAGGTGCACGTATTGCTGGTTGTTTACACATGACTATTCAAACTGCAGTTTTAATTGAAACATTACAAGCTTTAGGCGCAGAAGTTACTTGGAGTAGCTGTAACATATTCTCTACACAAGATCAAGCTGCTGCTGCAATTGCTGAAGCTGGAACAGCTGTTTATGCTTGGAAAGATATGACAGAAGAAGAGTTTGATTGGTGTATAGAGCAAACTTTATTTTTTGGAGAAGATCGTAAACCATTAAACATGATTTTAGATGATGGTGGAGATTTAACTAACATGGTTTTAGATAAATACCCAGAATTAGCTTCTGGTATTAAAGGTTTATCTGAAGAAACTACAACTGGTGTACACCGTTTATACGAGCGTGTTAAAAACGGAACATTGCCAATGCCTGCTATTAACGTAAACGACTCGGTAACAAAATCTAAATTTGATAACAAATACGGTTGTCGCGAAAGTGCTGTAGATGCTATACGTCGTGCAACAGATGTGATGTTAGCTGGTAAGCGCGTTGTTGTTTGTGGTTACGGAGATGTTGGTAAAGGTACAGCAGCGTCTTTTAAAGGTGCTGGAAGTATAGTAACAGTAACTGAAATTGACCCAATCTGTGCGTTACAAGCTGCAATGGACGGTTTTGAAGTTAAAAAATTAGAAACTGTTGTTGGTAATGCAGATATCGTAATTACTACAACTGGAAACAAAGACATTGTTCGTGCAGAGCACTTTAAAGCAATGAAAGATAAAACTATAGTGTGTAACATTGGTCATTTTGATAACGAAATACAAATGGCTTGGTTAAACGAAAACTACGGTAATACTAAGAATACTATCAAACCACAAGTAGATAAATATACTATTGACGGTAATGATATTATTGTTTTAGCAGAAGGACGTTTAGTAAACTTAGGTTGTGCTACTGGTCACCCAAGTTTTGTAATGAGTAATTCATTTACCAACCAAACCTTAGCTCAAATAGAGCTTTGGAACCATTCTGATAGGTACGAAAACGAAGTATATATGCTACCAAAACATTTAGATGAAAAAGTAGCTGCATTACACTTAGAAAAAATTGGTGTAGAGCTTACTGAATTAAAACCAGATCAAGCTAAATATATTGGTGTAGAAGTTGAAGGTCCTTTTAAACCTGAGCATTATAGATATTAAGACTTCTTGCTAAAGCAGGAATCTCAAATTCTAAATATTAAATCCCAAGCAGTAATGTTTGGGATTTTTTTTAGCAAAGCAAACCCTAAAATTATTGGTTCTCGACACAAAATTCTTTGCAAGAATTTCACTAGAACTGACGTCTCAACTTCAATGTATTTCATTAAAAAACCTCACAAACATGAGTGATTGTGAGGTTCAATTTTATAAATAATATATTACTATTTCTTCGGATGTACTAACTTCATCTCATCAATTAAGTGTTTTGCACCTGCATATTTATCTACTATGAAAAGCACATAACGTAAATCTACCATTATGTTTCGGCAGATTTCTGGGTCGTAGTTCATATCACTCATTGTACCTTCCCAAACACGGTCAAAGTTTAAACCTACCAAATTCCCTTCAGCATCAATAGCAGGACTACCAGAATTTCCACCAGTCGTATGGTTTGTCCCTAAAAAGCACACTGGCACTTTTCCGTTTTTATCAGCATAAGGACCATAATCCTTTGTATTGTATAGGTCTAAAAGTTTCTGTGGCACATCAAACTCATAATCGCCTGGTACATACTTTTCCACCACACCTTCTAAATAAGTTACTGGACTGTAATACACAGCATCTCTTGGTGAATACCCTCTAACCTGACCATAAGTAACACGCAACGTACTATTTGCATCAGGGAAATAACGCTCATTTGGTAAAGCTTTCATTAAAGCTGTCATATACTCAGTTTGTAATGCTGAAATGGCTTCATTTTTTTGTTGAAATTCTGCATCAATCGTAGTAAAAAATTCATCAATGATAGGTTTTGCATAAGCATAAGCCGCATCATCATTTAAGTTTTTAATCACAGTTTCGGCATCGCCTTCTAATAATTTTAAAGCAGAATCTAAATCCGTAAATGCCGTTTTATCATAGATTGAAGCATCAACCGGTTTCCCATATAATGGCATTACATTTAAGTACACACCTTTGTCTACATTGGCATCAAAGTTTTTCAGAATACCTTCAAAACGTCCTTTTAAACTAGCTTTGGCACGCTCTAAACTTTCAGGATTTGCTAAAAGTGCTTGCTCAACCTGATACGCTCTAAAAGTCATTTGCATCAATTCACTTGTTACCAAAAAGACTTCAACAAAATTTCTTCGTTTAATATTTGTTGGACCAAATTCTTTGTAAAGCTTATCAAACTCAGGTAAAATATGACCATACTTAGATTCGAGTCCATTTTCCTTTAATGCTTTCTTAAAAGTTGTTTCAAATTCACGACGTTTTGTAACAGCATCACTTTTTTCGATTCCCAAGTTTTCGCCAATCCATTTTTTCCAGGCATTTGCAATTCTAGCTTGTTTTGATGCATACTTAATACGCACCTCATCGCTGGCTTTCATATTGGCATCAATCACTTTTAAAGCCGCTTCCCTAATTTCGATATTTGTTGGATTGAATTCCTTAGTGATATGCTCAATGGCTACAGCTGGTAAATACTCATTAGTACGACCAGGAAAGCCAAAAACCATTGTAAAATCACCTTCTTCAACACCATCTAACGACACAGGTAAATAATGCTTTGGCTTGTAAGGCACATTATCTTTGCTGTATTTTGCTGGTCTGTTATTCTTATCAGCATAAATTCTGAACATAGAAAAATCGCCAGTATGTCTTGGAAACACCCAGTTATCTGTATCGCTACCAAACTTACCTATGCTGCTTGGTGGCGCACCAACCAATCTTATATCTTCAAAACGTTCAGTTACAAATAAGAAATATTGATTGCCTTCGTAAAACGACTTTGTTTTAACGTCTTGCCAATTTTCTTTTGGCCAAGATGCCATTGCAGCATTGCTATTTCTGGTGATTAAGGATTGTTTTTCCTTTTCGGTCATAGTATCGTTTACACCATTTAAAACGGTATCTGTAACATCGTGAATGCTTACAATAAACTCAATAAACAATCCTTCATTTGGCAGTTCCTCTTCGAGCGACATTGCCCAAAATCCATTTTTTATGTAATCGTTTTCTAAAGACGAATGCGACTGAATCTGGCTAAATCCACAGTGATGATTGGTAAGCACCAAACCTTTGTCTGAAATCACTTCGCTGGTACAACCACCATTAAAATGACCAATAGCGTCCTTAAGACTAGAATTGTTAACATCGTAAATGTCTTTGGCAGTTAATTTACTACCAAGGCTTTGCATTTCGTCTTCATTCATTCCTTCTAAAAGTGAGGGAATCCACATGCCGCCTTGTTGAGCAGACACCTGAAAAACAACGAAAAAACAGAGTAATTTTATTAATCGCATAGTATTTATTTTATTGATTTTGCAAAGATAGAAAGAATGTTAAAACCAATTCCCAACTAGATGTTAAGCCTTTCGTTTAATATCCATTTTTTAAGCAGACTCGCGTTTGTTGTAATCTCAGCAAAAACATAGATGTTAGAACTAAAGCAAGGCGAAGTTTCTGCCAACTCAATAATCACCTGGTCTACACAATAGCTCGAATGTAAAAAATAAGGCACCTTATCCTTTAGCAATACATAACCAACGTGATTGTCTAAACCCACAAAGTAAAGCCCATCTTTGTAAACCAAATTTAGTTTTTGGTTAAGCTCTTCAAAAGTTAGATTTGAAAAGACTTTAAGCGCATTTCTAGGCTGCAACAGTTTCGCCTCGTCCAATCCTGCAGCTTGTGCCATTTTATATCGATTAAGGTTGAAACCAAAATGTTTCAAGGTTGTAGACACAAAATAACCACAAGCTATTTCACCATTTTTTGGTGTGTTGGTATATCCATTAAAATCCCATTCGGTTCCATACCAATGAGGCACAATATCATTTAATAATTTAGAATACATATACCTCGAAACCGAGTCTAAAGCTTTGCTCGGGTTACTGTGATATAAATTTTTAAAGTAAGCTTTATCTATTGTGATTTGCTGAAGAATTGAAGTATAATTCCCTTTGGGTTTAAAATTAAGCTTCAATTTTGAAGAGTCCATTTTAACATCGTCAACAGGCCCAATGACTTCAACAATTTCTGATTGAATCTCTGTTTGAGAAACCTCAACTTGATTGCCTCTCTTGTGCTGACAATTAAGAAGTGTTAAAAAAGCAAGTAAAGCGGTTAATTTAGACATAAAAGCAAAACGAAATAGTTTAAGATTTAGTATCTTTCAATCTATGCAACACCAATCTAAACTACCCAATGTAGGCACAACCATTTTTACGGTAATGAGTGCTTTGGCCAACAAATATAAAGCCCTAAACCTATCGCAAGGCTTTCCAAATTATCCTAGCCCACAACTATTAAACGATCTGGTTACCAATGCTATGAACAGTGGCTACAACCAGTACGCACCAATGGCTGGCAACCTAAATTTGCGATTGGCCATTGCGAATAAATTTCAACAACTTTACAATACAAGTTATCATCCTGACACTGAAATCACAGTTACTGCTGGTGCAACACAGGCCATTTACACTATTATTTCAGCTTTTGTAAAACCAAATGACGAAGTTTTAATCTTTAAACCTGCTTACGATTGCTACCAACCTGCAATTGAAGTTAATGGCGGAAAGACGATTCCTATTCAATTATCTGCACCAGATTATAGTGTGAATTGGGACGAAGTGGCTTCAAAATTATCGTCTAAAACCAAGATGATAATCGTTAACACACCTCATAATCCTAGTGGTACAATTTGGTCTGAAGACGACATGCTCCAACTTGAAAAATTAACCAAAGACACCAACATCATCGTTTTAAGTGATGAAGTATATGAGCATATTGTTTTTGATGACGAACAGCATCATAGTGCTTGCAAGTTTCTGGATTTAAAAGCACGAAGTTTTATTACAGCTTCCTTCGGAAAAACATTTCATAACACAGGTTGGAAAATTGGATATTGTTGTGCACCTGAATATTTAATGAACGAGTTTAGAAAAGTGCACCAATTCAATGTGTTTTCTGTGAACCACCCTATGCAAAAAGGCATTGCAGATTATATGGCTGATGTCGAAACTTATCTTGGTTTGAATACTTTCTTTCAACAAAAACGTGATTTATTTTTGAATTTAATTGCTGAATCTCGCTTTAAATTTACACCTTCAAAAGGCACGTATTTTCAGATTTTAGATTATTCTGAAATTACCGACGAACACGATGTGGATTTTGCAAAACGATTAACTAAAGAATTCAAAATAGCTTCAATTCCGCTTTCAGTATTTAATGAAAATAGCAAAGATGACAAGGTACTGCGATTTTGTTTTGCTAAGACAGATGAAACTTTAATAAAAGCTTCAGAAATTTTATGCAGAATTTAAGTTACTTTTTGTTATGTTTTGTGTCTTAAATACAGAACTCAAAAACAAATACAACAAATGAAAAATTACATTATACTATTCTTATTAGCGTTTTCTTTAACCGGTTTTGCTCAGGAGGTAAAGAAAGATGAAAAAACATATGAAGTAAAAAAGGAAAAAATATTCTTGAATGGAGAAGATGTTACCGCAACTTTGAGTGTAGAAGAAAAAGAGGTGATTTTTAAGAAAGCTGCAAGTATTTCAGAAAAACTAAAACAAGCAGAAAACGCACAAAAAGCAGCTGAAAAACTAGAAAAAGAGAAGAGAAAAGCTGAAAAAGCTCAAAAAAAGGCCGAGAAAGCGCAAAAGAAAGCTGAAAAAGAATTAAAGAAAAAGGAGAAGCTTCAAAAGAATTATAAAAAGGCGCAAGACAATCTTAAAAAAGCACAAAAGAAGTACGAAAAATTAAAAAAGAAAGGTAAATTGTCTCCTGAAGATGAAGGTAAGTGGTTAGAAAAAATAGAAAAACTTACTGAAAAAGTAGACAAAGCCAAAGGAAAATTATAAATGACAAACGACACACTAAACGTTGCATTAGTACAAACCTCTTTAGTTTGGGAAAACCCAAAAGCTAACAGAACACATATAGAAGATAAGGTCAGCTCCATTACAGCTGACCTTATTATTTTACCGGAAATGTTTAGCTCTGGTTTTACCATGAATGCGTCTGAAGTTGCTGAAACCATGGATGGCGAAACTATAGCTTGGTTAAAATCGCTATCTAAAACGAAAAATGCAGCGATCGTTGGTAGTTTGGTCATTACCGAAAACAATAATTATTACAATCGCTTAGTATTTGTTGAGCCAAATGGAACATTAACCACCTACGATAAGCGACATACCTTTACCTTAGCTGGTGAACATAAGGTGTACACAGCTGGCTCAGAAAAAACAATTATCGATTATAAAGGGTTTAAGATTTGCCCTTTAGTCTGCTACGATTTACGGTTCCCTGTTTGGGCAAGAAACTCTGAAAATTATGATGTACTCATCTATGTGGCTAACTGGCCAAAAGTGCGCATTGCAGCTTGGGATGCCCTTCTTAAAGCACGCGCTATAGAAAACATGAGTTACTGCATTGGTGTAAACCGAGTTGGCTTAGATGGTAATAATTATGAATATTCTGGGCACTCGGCAGTTTATGATGTTTTAGGACATCGTATGGATAGCATACCTGAAAGCATAGAAACTGTTGAAGTCGTAACTCTAGAAAAATCTCATATTACTAAATACCGAGAAAGACTTGGTTTTTTAAAAGACAGAGATACTTTTAATCTAGAAGTGTAAACTCGTAGATAAAATCGAAACTTGCTCTTACTTCTTCAAGTTGTGAGGATGGCATGTAGCTTACGCGTTCTGGCTGTATACCTAATAAGTAATTTCCCGTATCGTATTCACCATTCTCATTAGTGTCATAAATCACTCTAATATCATATAGTTTCGGTACCACGTTAGTAAAATCTACTACTGGCGCTTCAGTAGTGTAACGTTCATATTCAACTTCTCCCTTGTTATTCACCATCTGTACAATTAACGGAAATTTGGCATTTATTAATTTAACTCTAATATTTCCATACTCAGACTTCATTTTAGGATTAATAGATTCAACTATCGTATCCTTATTAATATTACCATAAAAATCTGTAAATGTTCCTGGTAATATTTTAATAGAATATTTTTGTCCTTCTTCTTTTTTGAATGGCACCTTAAATTGATTTAATATTGAATCATATTCTGTATTAAACTTTACAGCGACAGAATCTTTATCTATTAAACTTATTTTAGAAACATCTATGTTTTCTATAGGTGTTGTTGCTTCTAGAGTAAAATGCTTGTCATAGTTTAGACCTCTTGGTGAAACTATTTTAGTGCTTAATGTATCTGCATCAAGACTTCTAAAACGATGCTTAAATGTATCCACATATTTTTCATTAGAAACAATAAAGAAGGTGGTATCAATTTCAAACTTTGGTTTATACCAATAATAAAGTGTATCCGTAACTTTATCTTTAGTGATTCTCGTAGTATAACCTTCTGGTGTATCACCCAAAACTTCTATTCGTATGTTTTCATAACTCCCTTCGTAAGGAAACATAATTCTGGTTTCACCTTCTTGCTTTGGTCTCTCAGCTTTAAAATTAACCTTCTCTTTAAATAAAGTCAGCTTATGTTCTGCATCTGTTGGCACAGTAATAAAATCTTCATAAAACCCTATTTTATCATTCTTTTGATCGAAGGTGTAATTACTATTTTTATCTTTTAATGCAATCAATTTATAAGTGCCAGCTTTTATATTATCTATACTAAAGGTGGTAACACTATCTAGAGTATTGGTAATATATCTTGGCTTTTCTTTATAAACTATAGAATCTGAATATGTAGAATCCACTTCATACAACATCACAGAAATAAAAGTTTCAGGTTTCTTAAGAAGTGCATCTTCAACATAGCCTTTTACAGAAAGGGAATCTATTGTATCTCCTGTAGAAAACACGTAACGATAATATGGATAAGGATTCTCTTCGTTATTATCTACAATACTTTCTCCAAAATTAAAAGCATAAGTTGTATTAGGTTGTAATGTATCTTTTATTTTTATTGAAATGTACTTACTGGCTCCACCCATAGGATAAACTATAGGATCTGTATCCATTGGTGGCGAAATAATAAGTTGTTTTCTTAAATCCTTTATTTTAACATACTCGTTAAAAGTGATTATTATTTCATCACCTTTAAAATTGGTTGAGAAGTTCTTAGGACTTTCACTAGTTATTACAGGTGGTTCAGTATCCTTCTCACCTCCAGAAGGAGACCCACGATTAGCGCAACTAACAATTATTAATGCTATAAATACAATGCCTAAAATTCGTGTGAGATATGAACGCATTTAATGAGAATAATTTTGCACAAAGAAACAATTTTTAAACCATAGTAACGAAAAAATCAATCGGCAATTGCCATAGTAGCAAGACTTAACTTAATATTATCAATTTTTAACAATTCGGTGGCACAGGCTTCTACAGTTGCTCCTGTGGTAATAATATCATCAACTAGCAAAATATGCTTTCCTTTTAATGACGAATTATCACTGATTGCAAAAACAGCACCATCATCATTCCATCTAGATAGTCTGCCTTTAAACACTTTTGTTTTTGTTGACTTGGTTTTAATAAGAACCCTATCATTATAATCCGCATTTAAAGCTTCTGCTATTGCTTTTCCAAATTGCTCTACCTGATTGTGACCTCGTTGCCGCAACTTAGTTTTGTAAAGCGGCACAGGCACTACAACATCTATTTGATTATAAGCCTCAACAGTTTTTAGTTCTGCCCCAAGCCACTTACCAAAAAAGCCGCTTATATTCTGATGTCCTCTATATTTTAGATTATGAAGTAGTTGTTGAACCACACCTTTTTTTGAAAAGTGAAGAAGTGCTGTTGCTTGCTCTAGTTTTACACGCCCATAAACTACATTTTTAACAGTATCTACATTTTCAAAATGACAATTTGTAACAGGTAAATCGTGTCTGCATTTAGTACAAATTACTAATTCATTATCTGTCAAAACATTATTACACGCTTCACAGACTTGAGGAAAGAATAAGTTCAACAAATTTTTTACCATTTAATCGAATAAAATAAAAATGCACTTCAATATACTCTAATTTCGCCTCAACTAAGAAATTAATGATGATAGTTAACCCTCAATTATTTAACTACAGATTAATTATAAGTTCTTTATTAGTCGTTTTAACTGTTTTAGGAGTATATAGTTTTACCAATTATAAATCCATTAAATCCTACGAAGAATTCCTAAAACAAGAAAAAGTTTTGATAGAAAAAGAACTATCAGAAATTTTAACAAGTTATGACGAACTAAGCCAAGATTATGATCTTATGTCTTCGCAGCTCCAAGAAGCAAAACTAGAAACTAAAATTGCTTTAGATTCTTTAAGATTATTAAAAAGTGACTTATCAATAATCACAAAGTTTAAGGACCAGCTTTCAGTTATAAAAACTAAGAGCAAAGTATTACTGGCTACTGTAGATTCTCTTAACTCTGCTAATTTAAAATTGCAAAAAGAGAAACGCTACGCTATGAATACCATTAAGAACAACAACCTTACCATCAATGCTTTAGAAGAAGTCAATGACTCTCTTAACGAAACCATTGACAATGCGGCTCTTTTGAGAGCCAATTATGTTAGCGTTGAAGCTTTTAAAATTAATAACTCCAAAAAGAAATCTACACTAAGAGCCAAACGTGTTAACGCCTTGGATATTTGTATAGCACTAAATGAAAATCCGTTAACCGAAAAAGGCAATAAAGAGATTTACATTCAGATTGTAAGTCCGGGTAACAATGTTATTGCAGACAAAGGTGAAGTATTCTTCAGTAGTTCTTCGTTAATTTACAGTAAAAAAGAAGTTGTAAATTTTGACAATAAAAATTTAAATATTTGTACTACCGTTGCTACTTACAAAGATGACAGACCTCTAAAAAAGGGAACTTATTTTGTAAACGTTTTTCATGAAAACAGAAAACTAGGAAGTACCAGTATAGAATTAAAATAGATCAATCTCATTATTTTTTAAAAACCGCTCAATTAATTTGAGCGGTTTTTTATTTTTGTGCCATGGCAAACGAAGACAAATTCAAAAAGGTAATCTCTCACGCTAAGGAGTATGGTTACGTATTTCAGAGCAGCGAAATCTATGATGGTTTAAGTGCTGTATACGATTATGCACAAAACGGTGCAGAATTAAAGAAAAATATTAGAGACTATTGGTGGAAAGCCATGGTACAAATGCACGATAATATTGTAGGTATAGATGCTGCAATTTTTATGCACCCAACCACATGGAAAGCTTCTGGACACGTTGATGCATTTAACGACCCTTTAATTGACAATAAAGATTCTAAAAAACGTTATAGAGCAGATGTTTTAGTAGAAGATTATTGTGCTAAAATTGAAGCTAAAATAGACAAGGAAGTTAAAAAGGCCGAAAAACGTTTTGGTGATGCTTTTAATAAAGAAGAATTTGTATCTACTAATGGCCGTGTACTTGGTTACCAAGAAAAAATAGATACGATCCTTAAGCGTTTAGGTCAGTCTTTAGAAAAAGAAGATTTAGCAGATGTAAAAGCCTTAATTGAAGAATTAGAAATTGCCGATCCGTTAACAGGAAGTCGTAACTGGACAGACGTAAAGCAATTCAACCTTATGTTTGGTACTAAGCTAGGAGCTTCTGCAGATACTGCTATGGACTTATATCTTAGACCTGAAACAGCGCAAGGTATTTTTGTAAACTTCCTAAATGTTCAGAAAACTGGACGACTAAAAATTCCTTTTGGAATTGCACAAACAGGTAAAGCCTTTAGAAATGAAATTGTTGCAAGACAGTTTATCTTTAGAATGCGCGAGTTTGAACAAATGGAAATGCAATACTTTATCAAACCTGGCACACAAAAAGAATGGTTTGACTATTGGAAAGAAACGCGTTTAAAATGGCATAAGTCCTTAGGAATGGGAGACGAAAACTATCGCTTCCACGACCATGAGAAATTAGCACACTACGCAGATGCTGCTACAGATATAGAGTTTAATTTCCCATTCGGATTTAAAGAATTAGAAGGAATTCACAGTCGTACAGATTTCGATTTAAAACAACACGAAGAGTATTCTGGTAAAAAACTTCAGTATTTTGATAACGAAGACAATACAAGTTATACGCCTTATGTTTTAGAAACCTCAATTGGTTTAGATCGTATGTTTTTAGCCGTATTTTCTAACAGTTTACAAGATGAAACTTTAGAAGATGGAAGCGAAAGAACTGTTTTAAAATTACCAGCAGTTTTAGCACCAACCAAAGCAGCTATTTTACCATTAGTTAAAAAAGATGAAGGGTTAACTAAAATGGCAAAAGACATTGTTGACGATCTTAAATGGGATTTCAATGTGGTATATGATGAAAAAGACGCTGTAGGTAGACGTTACAGAAGACAAGATGCAGCTGGTACACCATTTTGTATTACGGTAGATGGCGAAAGTTTAGAAGACAATACGGTAACTATTCGCCATAGAGATACTATGGAACAAAAGCGTGTTAAGGTTGAAGAATTAAGAGATATCATCAAAAAAGAAGTTGATGTTAAAGAATGGTTGATGAAGATGAAATAATTCTAACACATTCTCAAAATACAAAAAGCCCGAAATATTAAAGTTTAGGGCTTTTTTATTACACTATTTTCTGCGCCAAATATTTTGCGTCTTTTTTAATGCCACCCAAGGTAGCAGATCCACGTGTGTGCAACCAAGGTAATCCAATAAAATAAAGTCCTTTTGTGGTACTAATACCTCTATAATGTTTTGGGTAGCCATCTTTAGTCAGTTCAATATTATTTATCCATTTAAAATTAGGTTTATAACCTGTCGCCCAAATAATGTTTTTAATATCGTCTAATTCCTTTTTAATCGTCTTTATCGTATTACCTTCAGCATTGATAGTATAGCCAACAGGCACAACATTATCACGCTTTATAATAGATTTTACATCTGTACCAATAATCGGTTGTTTAGAATTACTAATCTTTTTACCAATCCAAGAATCTTTACTAAAACTTAAAAAACCTATTATAGTAAACCACCACCAAAGTGTTTTTCCTAAAATTTCTTGAGGCAACGTTCTTATATCTGTATTACCAGAAAAATATGTGGTACTTTCTGTATTTTTTGAAATTTCATCTAAAATTTGAAATCCACTATCTCCTCCTCCAACAACTAAAGTTTCACCATCCTGAAGTTGATCTGGATTTTTATAATAATTGCTGTGGATTTGAAAAATATCATCAGAGATGTTATTATGAAATTTTGGTGTATACGGTATATGAAAAGGGCCTGTTGCAATGATTACCTCTTTGCATAACAAGTCACCTTTATTAGTTTTTACCGTGAAATGATTGTCACTTTTTTCAATACGATCTGCAAACGTATTTAGTTGAATGGGAAAATCAAATTTTGCTGCATAAGCCTTAAAATAGTTAGCCACTTCATACTTATCTGGATAATGTCCTTTTGGGGCAGGAAAAGGCATACCTTCAAGATGATTAAACTCGGTAGGAGTAAATAGTTTTAAAGAATTCCAGCGATTAAGCCAAGATGCTCCAATTTCATTTTCCTTATCAATAATTAAAAAATTCTTATCGTTTTTCTTTAAATGATAAGCCATAGATAATCCTGCCTGTGCAGCACCTATTATTATAAAATCCTTCATTAATTGTTCTTGATGTTATGTGAGGAGTATACTGCTTTTAATACTTTTACACAAATAGAATTAGAAATAAGCCTTCAACTGAATAGTTCCTGTATGGATGGTTTTAGACGTCTCTGTTTTACGACCAAAATAATTGAGATTTAAATCTAAAAACTTAGTCAGCTTCTTTTGTGCCAATAAACTCCAGGTGAAGTTTTTTCCTGGCTGTAAACCTTCTAACATCTGGTATGCCACTGGTGTGTTAGGATTGCCTTCATATTCATTTTGAAACAAATTGAATTCACCTGTTAATGCAATTTTTGCAGCTTTATTATAGGTAAAAGAAAACCCATAATTATTCTGTGATAATGCCTCTAAACTTCCAATAGTATTTTCTTTTGAGGTGTATTGATAGAAGACATCAAACTGCGCATTTTCACTAAACAAATATGATAATTTAGGTTGAAAACGCTCTTCTTCAATCAGATAATTTCTGTTGGCAAAGTTTTCACTAAGACTTTCATCTGTTCCAAAACTTGCCTGCGCATTTGCCAACCAATTAGTGGCAAATTTGTGATTAAAATTAAACTGATGATTGGTGAGTTTATTTTCCTGAAAACCTATAGACAACAGACTTCTACTTGTATTGGTTAAAAACGTATAAGACGTAGTATAGCGCTGTTTTCCTCTGTTGTAAAACAATACGTTTCTCACACTATTATTTAACGCTAATTGGTTGTCTTCATCAGCTTCAAATGGATTTAAATTAAAATTATTGCCTTCTCTTCTAATCTTCCTATCAATGAGATACGATGTTTGATTGTAAAAATGCGAAAAGAACTTTTTGGTTTTGTCCTCAGAACTGCTCCATTGCATCGGATTTATAGTCAACGTCTGGCTCAATCTATTTTGATGTGTTCTTACAAAAACCTGGTTTGGTAATAATACGCGTATATAATTGCCTTGGTCTGTAAATTGGGCTATTTCAAACTCATTGAGTTCTTGTATGCCATTTTCATTATAGTCAATCCATGTGTAAGCACCTTGTCCTGCTTCTACCTCTACATAAGTAAAATCTTGCTGTGGTAATGTACCTGAATTGGTTTCAAAACTTGTGTTCCAAAGCACAAGATTATTAAACAATTTTTGATTGTAGTTTAATCTGCTGTTTAAACTCTGTTCGTCTTCAGAGGTTTCGTCTTCAGCCTTCAAACTTCTATAGTTCACAAAGAGCTGTAGATTGGTATTTTTATTCTGAATTAATCGTGATTTGAGATAATAGGTATTTGAAGCATTTACACGCTCTAGATTATTATTACGTAAACTATCATTAAAGCGTTTTATATAACCAACCTCAGCATAGACTTTAGTACTATCACCTATTCCAACAAAGGCTTCGTATGCCGAAAATCGCTGACTTAATGGCGTTAATGAATCGGTAGCAATAACGGTTTGCTCATTGTCTTCTGTGGCAAATTTTGCACCAACCCATTTATTGTTTTTGGCATATACCACACGATTATAAGATCTTAAAAAGGTGGAACGATTAATGGTACTTTCACTATTGAGAAAACTTGAATTTGTAAAAACCCTAAAGTTACCCAAACGCAGGTCTGCCATAAGATTATGACGACTTCCATTAAAATTATTAGCGTAATCTAAATATTCAAAATTATAGGATGTAAATCCTTTTTTAGCATGTGACAATTGTAATCCTGAAGTGAGCAAAAGTTGATTTCCTAAAATAAAATTTCCTTGATCGTCTCTGTTATCTTCAAGGTTCCAATCGCGATTAAATTCTGCTCTGTATAAACGTTGAATAGTTCTAAAATTCTCTTGAATAAAATCGGCATCAACTAATGCAGACAAATTCCAAAGGCTATCGTGTTTAATTAACTTTTGATTCACTTTAAATTTCCCAGCAAAACCATCATTATCATCATCATCTAAACTCGAAAATAAATTGATGTCATTTTTACTTCCTGCCAATTCAAAAAACACATCTGTTTTTTCAGTCGGTTGATAGCGACCATTTAGTACTGCAATTTGCAAGCGTTCTGGCGCTACGAGTTGGGTAACAGGTTCGTAATTTCCTTGCGGAACACCACCAATTGGCGCAACGTATTCAAAAATATTGCTCACAGCATTATCGTTACTTAGTATATAATTCCCTTGATTTGCACCAACCAAGGTAAACCGAACTCGAAACAACTGGTCTTCGGGATTTTGAGAGAAAACAAAAATCTCTTCACCATCTACAATTTCTTTTCGGTAGAGAATTCTGTTTTCAGAAAACGATTCTTCCGTCGCTGAAGGCGCAACCATTAAGCTGGTATCATCACCAGCATTAGCTAAAATTTCCGTTTGTTCTGTTGATAGATTTTGCTGTAATGGCTGATTTTTGGCATCACTTTCAGAATACATAGAAACATTTAACTGCAATTTTTCGGTTTCAAAAGTACTACCTCCAAACACAGTAAATCGCGAATAATTTCGCTCACTAAACTGGTAATCTACCGTAATACGCATTTCGGAAGTGATTGGATAGGTTGAGTTGAAAATGATTTCACCAGCATTATAATCGATGATGTAATCATTGTTTTCTCCACGCTCCAAAGGCACACCATTAACATAAACAGTTTCGCTACCAGAAACAATAAGTACAAACAATTCATTATTTGGTCCTCGTAATTTGTAAGGTCCTTGATTGCCTTCTTGAGCAGTAAATTGTGTTGTTGTAAACTGACCTCGAACTAATGCTCCTGAAGCAAAAACCGAAGTCTTATCACTCAAGTTAGCATTAACCATTAAACCTTGCACACGCTTAGAAAAGTTAGCATAGTAACTTTTGGTGTTCACTAGGTCTATATCACCTGCTCTAATGTTCCAATTATCACTAAAAAGTTCTATAAATACTTGATCAAACTCATCTAATCGCTGGGAATACCCACTTTCTTGCAACGGAATATTAGCATCTTGTATCGAGGCTCTAAGAGATACCTTGTCACTCAACTTTCCAGAAATTTGTAAATCGAGTTCACTATTTAAAACGGAATTTTGATTATTCCCAATCGTTACACCTCTTGAAATACTACCTGAAGTGGTTAAACCATCAAAAGGTGTAAAAACGTTTCGGTTTGAAGAGTTTTCTAACTTATACAAAGTTTCTATACCAGCGACCGAGCGGTCTACAATAACATCGTTATCTAATTGCTTATATACTTTTGTTATAAAATTTGGGTAGCGTAAATATTCAATATCAATAGAATCTATTTCAACCTGTTGATTAAACTTCAAAATAGATTTTGAAAAATCAACTTTATAAAGTGTAGAATCAAGAACAACGCCTTGCTTAGTTTTCACAACAAACTTTGATGGATTTATACTTACAGAATCTATGAGAATTGAATCTGCTACAGCAACGCGTTTTTTCTTGTAATTACTCGATTTTTCTTGAGTAAAACCCAAAAAAGAAATCAATAATATAATAAGAAATAGCGCTTTTTTCATCTAAAATAATAACTGCCTAACGTTTGAAATATTTTATCGTTAAAAGCAGTATAAATTTATAGTGTAAAAGTACTCTATTATTTATTTTAGCAGAATACCGATAAATTTATCAAAAATCAGGAATTTAAAAACAAATGAAAATAGCTTCGTACAATGTTAATGGCATAAGAGCTGCCATAAATAAAGGTTTTATAGATTGGTTACAAGCCACAAATCCAGACGTAATTTGTTTACAGGAAATTAAAGCCATGGAAGACCAACTCGACTTAGATCTCTTTACAAATGCAGGCTATGAATATAATTACTGGTTTAGCGCTCAAAAAAAAGGCTATAGTGGTGTTGCCATTCTTTGCAAAAAAGAACCAAACCATATAGAATTTGGTACTGGTATAGAGTCTATGGATTTTGAAGGCAGAAACCTTAGAGTAGATTACGATGCTGTTTCTGTAATGAGTATGTATTTACCTTCTGGAACCAATGACGCAAGACTATCGCACAAGTTTGAATACATGGATTTAATTCATAATTATTTAAACGAGTTACAAAACGAAAAACCAAATCTTGTGGTTTGTGGAGATTATAATATTTGCCATGAGCCTATAGATATTCATAACCCGAAAATGAAAGGTGTTTCTGGTTATTTACCTGAAGAACGTGAATGGTTAGGTAATTTTATAGACAGCGGATTTATTGATAGTTTTAGACATCTACACCCAGAAAAACAAGAATTCTCATGGTGGAGTTACAGAGCCAATGCCAGAGCCAATAACAAAGGTTGGAGGTTAGACTATGCCATGGTGAGTGAGCCTTTACAAGAAAAAATAAAACGAAGCGTTATACTCACTGAAGCTGTACATAGCGATCATTGCCCAATTTTATTAGAATTAGATTTATAAATACATTTTATTCCATTTTAAACATGATTAAACAACTTTCATTAATAGCACTTTTACTTCTCACAATGACGTCTTGTGTGTCTAAAAAAATATACACAGAACTTGAAGATAAATACGCTAATCTTAAAAAAGAAAACAGAGCCTTATCTGATGAAGTAGAAGCACTTTCTGTAGACAAAAACAAATTAACCAACGATTTAAACAGCTTACAAGCAGCTTATGACGATGCTGTAAAAGAAAGGGATCAATTACGTTCAGATTATGCTGCTACAAAAACTAACCTAGATAATTTAAAAGCGTCCTACGATGCATTAGAAAAAAATAGCTCTGCTGAAATTGCAAAAAATGCTAAAAAAAACAGAGAGCTTTTAGCGCAATTAGAAGCTAAAGAACAAGCCCTTGCTGCCGAAAATGAGCGTTTAGAAAAACTAAAAAAAGAATTAGAAAGTAGATCGCAACGTGTTGCAGAATTAGAGAGTGTAATTGCTGCAAAAGATGCTAACATGCGTGCTTTAAAAGATGCTATTTCTAAAGCCTTAACTAACTTTGAAGGCAAAGGTCTTACGGTAGAGCAACGCGATGGTAAAGTTTATGTATCTATGGAAAATAAGTTACTTTTTGAATCTGGAAGTTGGTATGTTGGTGCACAAGGGAAGCAAGCTGTAAAACAATTAGCAAGCGTTTTAGCAGACAATCCAGATATTGCCATTTTAATTGAAGGTCATACAGACAACGTACCTTACAAGGGCAATGCACAATTAAGTGGCAACTGGGATTTATCGACTAAGCGTGCGACAGCAATTGTAAATATTCTTAGAGAGAATAATGCTATTAACCCTGAAAATTTAACAGCAGCAGGTCGCGGAGAATATGCACCAGTAGCCTCTAACGACAGTGCGGAAGGCAGAGCTAAAAACCGCAGAATAGAAGTAATCTTAACTCCAAAACTTGATGAGATTTCAAAACTGTTGAATGAAATTTAGTTGTCATTGTTAGCTGTCAGACTGAGCTTGTCGAAGTCAAAGCGTGGCAATCTTTATGAAAATTTAAGTTTAATTAATAAGATTCCCTCTTTCGTGGGAAGTAAGCATGAAATACACAACATTACCAAACACAGATATAAAAGTTAGTAAAATATGTTTAGGCACTATGACTTGGGGCAACCAAAACACCCAAGATGAAGGTTTTGCTCAAATGGACATGGCCTTAGACAAAGGTGTTAACTTTTTTGATGTCGCCGAATTATATCCTGTACCAGCAGAAGCAAAAACTTATGCAGAAACAGAACGCATTATTGGTAATTGGTTTGCTAAAACAGGTAACAGAGATAAGGTTATTTTAGCTACTAAAATTGCTGGTCCTGGTGACTATACAGCTCACATAAGAACTACTAGTTTTAGTAAACAAGCCTTAAATGAAGCGGTAGATAATAGTCTAAAACGCTTACAAACGGATTATATAGATCTATACCAACTACACTGGCCAGAACGCCAAACTAATACTTTTGGTATTAGAGACTACAAGCACAACCCAAATGATAAGTGGGAAGACAATTTTAATGACGTATTAAACACTTTAGATGATATAATTAAATCCGGAAAAATTAGGCATATAGGATTGTCTAATGAGAAAGCTTGGGGAACCATGCGTTACTTGGAAGAATCCAAATACAATAATTTGCCCAAAATGATTACTATTCAAAATGCTTACTCTTTATTGAATAGAACTTTTGAAAGTGAATTGGCCGAAGTCTCTCATAGAGAAAACATCGGTCTTTTAGCGTATTCCCCTATGGCTTTTGGTGTTTTGTCTGGAAAATATATCAAAGGTTTAGATAATGAAAACTCACGTTTAAATTTATTCCCAAGGTTTGCAAGATATAGTAGTGCTCAATGTGCAGAAGCCACAAAACTTTACTTAAAAATAGCGGAAGATCATGGAATGACACTAGCACAAATGTCTCTAGCATTTGTTAACCAGAGACCATTTGTAACCAGTAATATTATTGGAGCTACAAGTACAAAACAGCTTGAAGAAAATATCGATAGCATTAATATTAATCTGTCTGATGATGTGTTAAAAGCTATTGATGAAGTTCATGCAAGTATGCCAAATCCTGCGACCTAATTTTCAAATAACTTAAAGTCTTAAGTCCTTCTAGTTTTTGAAGGACTTAAGACTTTCATTTCTATTTATTCCAACTATTATATTAGTGTTAATTCCTTAGCTAATCCTTAGGTTTTTTCTACCTTTGCGGCTCGTTTCAAATCAAGGTATTATTTGCAACTTAAAGACGCAGAAAATCACACATGTTTAAACTATTGACTACAGGATTTTGGGAAGGTGTTGCGAGGATTATTCTTCGTAATAAAATCTTCATTCTTATTGCTATTATAGTAGCAACTGTGTTCTTGAGTATGCAATGGAAACATATGCGCTTTACATATACCGAAGCTAATATGTTGCCTGATGACCATGAAGTTAACCTAACTTACAACGATTTTTTAGAAGTTTTTGGAGAAGAGGGTAATCTCATTGTTTTAGGAATAAAAGACTCAAGCGTTTTTACTGTAAAACAATTCAACGCTTGGAATAACCTTGCTGAGTCCTTTAAGTCTTATGACGAAGTTGAAACCGTTCTGTCTATAAAAGACCTTCAAAAGCTTGTTAAAAACACCGAAAAAAAACAGTTTGATTTAGTCCCTTTTATAAAGGACTCTATTTCCAGCTTAAAACAAATAGATCAACTTCAAGAAGACCTTTTTAAGAAATATCCTTTTTACGATAACTTTTTATTTAATGCAAAAACCAAAACATTACGTACTGCAATATATCTAAAGAAAGACATCGTTAATACATCTGCCAGAAAGGACTTTATTATAGATGTTCTTGAAAAACAAATAAACGACTTTAAGGAAGCAACAAATCTAGAGGTTAGAGTATCTGGCATGCCTTACATCAGAACACTCAACTCACAAAATATTGTTGACGAAATACCAATTTTTATTGGAGCTGCTTTGTTTGTAACGTCATTTATTTTCTTTTTATTCTTTAGGTCTTTTAGAGCCACATTTATCTCACTTATAGTAGTATGTATTGGTGTGATGTGGACCTTTGGAATACTCGGCTTATTGGGCTATGAAATTACAGTACTAACAGCTTTAATTCCTCCATTAATTATTGTTATTGGTATACCAAACTGTATCTTCTTAATTAATAAGTATCAGCATGAAGTTAGGTCGCATGGTAACAAGGTAAAATCTTTACAGCGCGTTATCACTAAAGTTGGTAATGCCACATTAATGACCAACGTTACTACTGCTTCTGGTTTTGCAACGTTTATCTTAACTGAAAGCAAGCTGCTAAAGGAATTTGGTATCGTAGCATCGCTGAGTATTCTGGCTATTTTCATTCTCTGTTTGCTCATTATACCTATAATGTACACGTTTTTGCCATATCCAAAAGAGCGTCATTTAGAACATTTAAACAAACGTTGGATTAGTGGCTTTGTAGATTGGATGGAACGCATGGTGAAGCATAGAAGAATTACTATTTATGCAACAGCATTCGTGCTTATTATGGCGAGTATGATAGGTATCAATCAAATGAAAATATCTGGTAGTTTGATTGAAGACATGCCAAAAGACAAGCAATTTTTCAAGGATATTCGCTTTTTTGAAGAAGAGTTTAACGGCATTATGCCTTTAGAGATAATGGTGGACACCAAGCGTAAAAAAGGAGTTATGAAATTGTCTACCTTAAAACGCATTAATGAGTTAGAAGAACTTATTGAAGAAACACCAGAACTTTCTAAACCAATTTCTGTAGTGAGTTTAGTGAAGTATAGCAAACAGGCTTACTTTAACGGCAATCCAAAATATTACCAGTTACCTACAAGTCAAGAAAATAGTTTTATTCTGTCTTATGCAAAAAATTCATCTTCAGATGTAGATTTACTTAAGAATTTTGTAGACAGCACTGGGCAATATGCTCGCATTACTACCTTTATGAAAGATATTGGTACGGACAAAATGGAGCGCATTCAAGAGAACCTTCAAAATAAAATAGATAAGGTTTTTCCTAAAGAACGTTATAATGTTACCATGACAGGTAAAGCCTTAGTGTTTCAAAAAGGCACAAAGTATTTGGTGAGAAACCTTGTTATTTCGTTAACACTTGCCATATTCTTAATTTCATTATTTATGGCATATCTGTTTCGTTCGTTTAGAATGATTATTGTATCGCTTATTCCTAACTTATTGCCATTGTTGGTTACAGCTGGTTTAATGGGTTATTTGGGAGTTCCTATAAAACCATCAACGATATTGGTATTTAGTATTGCTTTTGGTATTTCGGTAGATGATACTATTCACTTCTTAGCAAAATACAGACAAGAATTACAGGCAAACCACTGGAAGATTAGAAAATCGGTTTATGCCGCTTTAAGAGAAACTGGTGTAAGTATGTTTTACACATCGATTGTATTATTCTTTGGTTTCTCTGTATTTACCATATCGAGTTTTGGCGGTACTGTAGCATTAGGAGCATTGGTTTCAATCACTTTATTGTTCGCCATGTTATCTAACTTGTTACTATTACCTTCATTATTATTATCATTAGAACGTAATATTGCCAATAAGGAAGTATTACGTAAACCAACTATAGATATTATACCTTCGGAAGACGATAACGAAGACACTATAAAAAACGATTAGAAGAATTATCTTTGCATTTTCAAAATACATTAAAATGACAACAAAAACAGTAGCAGAATTATTATCACAAGATATCACTTTACAAGATGTTACCGTAAAGGGATGGGTAAGAACGTTTAGAGCCAACAGATTTATTGCTTTAAATGATGGCTCTACCATAAATAATATTCAATGTGTTGTAGATTTTGAAAATTTTGATGAAGCCTTATTAAAGCGCATCACAACTGGTGCTGCTATTCATATAAAAGGTGAATTGGTAGAAAGCCAAGGGAAAGGCCAATCGGTAGAAATACAGGTAAAAGAACTCGAAATTCTAGGAGATTCTGATGCCGAAACCTACCCTATTCAACCAAAAAAACACACGTTTGAATTTTTAAGAGAAAACGCTCACTTGCGTACAAGAACCAACACGTTTAGTGCAGTAATGCGTTTGAGATCGTCATTATCTTTTGCTATACACAAGTATTTTAATGAGAATGGCTTTTACTATATGCACACTCCTATAATCACCGGAAGTGATGCGGAAGGTGCTGGTGAAATGTTTAGAGTAAGTACTCTAGACCCTAAAAATCCACCATTAACAGAAGATGGCGATGTAAATTATAAAGAAGATTTCTTCGGGAAAGAAACTAACCTAACCGTTTCTGGACAACTAGAAGCTGAAACTTTCGCAATGTCTTTAGGTAAGGTGTATACGTTTGGGCCAACCTTTAGAGCTGAAAATTCAAACACCTCTCGCCACTTAGCTGAATTCTGGATGATAGAACCAGAAGTGGCTTTTATGGACTTGGCTGGCAACATGGATTTAGCTGAAGATTTCTTAAAATCTGTTTTAGGCTATGTGCTAGAAAACAACAAAGAAGACTTAGAATTTTTAGATAAGCGTTTACAAGATGCTGAAAAGACACTACCTCAGGCAGAGCGTAGCCCAATGAACTTACTAGACAAAATTAAGTTTGTTGTAGAAAACAACTTTAAACGTGTAAGCTATACAGAAGCTATAGATATCCTAAGAAACAGTAAGCCAAACAAAAAGAAGAAATTCAAATATATCATTGAAGAATGGGGAGCAGATCTTCAATCTGAGCACGAACGTTATTTAGTTGAAAAACACTTTAAATGTCCTGTAATCTTATTCGATTATCCTGCTAACATTAAAGCCTTTTACATGCGCTTAAATGAGGATGGAAAAACCGTAAGAGCTATGGATATACTTTTCCCTGGTATTGGTGAAATGGTAGGTGGATCTCAACGTGAAGAACGTTTAGAGGTTCTTAAAGAAAAAATGAAAGCCCTAGATATCCCAGAAGAAGAATTATGGTGGTACTTAGATCTTAGAAAATATGGTACAGCTGTTCATTCTGGTTTTGGTCTTGGGTTTGAAAGACTCGTCATGTTTGCAACAGGAATGGGTAATATTCGAGACGTTATTCCGTATCCAAGAACACCTCAAAACGCAGAGTTCTAAAATTATTATTAAACCTGTAAGGTATAAGTTACCTCACAGGTTTTTTTCTTACTTTTATATTCAACAGAAATTTCAATGTCCCTAAAACAGTATTTACAGTTTAAGCTTTCTCAAAAGCTTTCTCCACAGCAAATTCAACTTATGAAGTTGATACAGCTTCCTACACAAGCTTTTGAACAACGCTTAAAGCAAGAGCTTGAAGAAAACCCTGCTTTAGATACTGGAAAAGATGAACCTACAGACGATAATTTTGATGAATTTGACAACTCTGTAGACGAGTATAATGACAACGATACTATTGATGCTGACGATATAAATGTTGATGAATATTTAAGCGATGATGAAATTCCTGACTATCGTACACAGGCCAATAATTATAGTTCTGATGACGAAGAAAAAAACGTACCGTACGCTGCAGGAACATCCTTTACGCAACATTTAATTAATCAGCTTAACACCTTCAGACTTTCTGAGCAAGAAGAAGAAATTGCTTACTTCTTAGTAGGTAGCGTAGATGAAAGTGGTTATATAAGACGTTCGTTATCTGACATCACTGATGATTTAGCTTTTACCCAAAATGTATATACATCTGAAGAAGAGGTTGAAAAGGTTCTTAAAATTGTTCAGCAATTAGATCCAGCTGGCGTTGGTGCTCGAAATTTGCAAGAATGTTTAAGCATTCAACTGAACAGAAAAGAGCAAAATCCTGACGTAGAATTAGCCAGTAAGATTATAGATAAAGCTTTTGAGCAGTTTACTAAGAAGCATTATAAGAAGTTGATGCAAAAGTTCAGTATTGATGAAGAACAACTCAAAGATGCTATTGAAGAAGTTGAACGCCTTAATCCTAAACCTGGTGGTTCTTATGCTGGTAATAACAAAATCGTTGAGCATATTGTCCCAGATTTTGCTATTAAAATAGTTGACGGTGAGTTAGAATTGACCCTAAACGGAAGAAATGCACCAGAGCTTCATGTATCTAGAGAGTATAGCAATATGCTTAAAGGTTATAAAGACACTAAGGAGAAATCTAAAGCACAAAAAGACGCTGTACTCTTTATAAAGCAAAAGTTAGATGCCGCGAAGTGGTTTATAGAAGCTGTAAGACAACGTCAGCAGACACTTTTTGTAACCATGAGTGCCATTATGCACTATCAAAAAGAATACTTTCTTACAGGAGACGAGCGTAAGCTAAGACCTATGATCTTAAAAGATATTGCTGATGAAATTGAAATGGATGTTTCAACAATTTCGAGAGTAGCAAACAGCAAATATGTAGACACTCCTTACGGTACCAAACTGATTAAAGAATTCTTTTCAGAATCTATGACTAATGATCAAGGTGAAGAAGTTTCTACTAGAGAAATAAAAAAGATTTTAGAAACGGTAATTGAAGAAGAAAATAAAAAGAAACCTTTAACTGACGAAGCCCTATCTAAAATTTTAAAAGAAAAAGGCTATCCTATCGCCAGACGTACAGTTGCTAAATACAGAGAGCAATTAGACATTCCTGTTGCAAGATTGAGAAAAGAACTATAATTTATTTCTGGATGAAAAATTTTCTTTTAAAGAGCATATCTTTTGTTTTTCATCCTTTGATTATGCCTTTACTTGGTGTGATGTTTTATTTTCACAAAACACCTCGTTATATCCCAAAACCTATACAGAATGCTAAAATTTTCTCTATAGTTATACTTACTATAATACTGCCTGTCTTGTTATTTTTTCTACTTAAAACTATAAACAAGGTAGATACTATTTATTTAAAAAGTACGAGAGAACGCTTGATCCCTCTACTTATTAACTGTGTAATTATAACCCTAATACTAATTAGAGTATTAACACCAAATGAAATTGTTGAGTTATATTATTTCTTTTTAGGAATACTATGCTCTACTTTGGCTTGTTTTATAATGGCTGTTTTTAAAGTTAAGGCAAGTATACATATGATTGCAGCTTCTGGTTTCTTTATGTTTGCAGTAGCTATAGGTCTTCATTATAAGATAAATATTAACGGAACAATAGCATTAATGATGATTATCTTAGGCGCTATTGCAACATCTCGCCTACATCTTAAGGCACATACCAACCAAGAGCTTCTAATTGGTCTAATAACAGGGTTATTTCCACAAATTCTATTTATGAAATACTGGTTATAAAATGTAAAACATTAAGCCAATCTTAAAAGAGCTTATGTCTAGAATTTCCCCATCTAACTTTGCAGAATCTTTAAAAATAGGATTTAGACCATAATAAACATGAACATTCCACGTACTATAACCTGCACTTAAGGTTAATCCATACTGTAGTTTATTAAAGTTATCAATATTAGAAAGCTTCTCACTGCCTTGATCACTTTTAAATTTTGTTGAATTATAAAAAAGATATCCTAATTTAAATCCTGGATATATTCTTAAGAAATTATAATTGGTTGGACTAGATTTTCTCCATCGGAATTCAAAAGGTACTTCTAATAGATAGGTTGTAAATTTGTTCTTAGAAACATTGATTTCACTTTCATCTATCACATTAAATGAAACCTGATTATTTGTTTCGCTAATGGCCATATTCTGATTATAGGAATTTGTAGACAACCCCAAACCTATACCTAAAGCAACTGTTCGCTTTTCATTAATAGGCATATCTCTAATGAAACCAAGATGAAACCCTGTAGAAAAGCCACTCTGACTAACATCACCTGGTTTTTGGTTAAGAAGGTTATAAGTCACTGAAATATAAAACTGATCTTCGCGATAGTTCTTATACAATTCAGATTTTTCTTTATCTTCTGTATTTTGTGAAAAGCCGATGAAGCTTGTAATAAACAAAACAACTAAAAAGGTATTCTTCATAAAGATAAAACTACAAAATCTTTATACGATATAAAACAAAAACGTCCTGATTACTCAGGACGCTTTATATATAAAAATTAAGACTATTTTTATTCAGCTCTAGCGTTAGCAATATACATTACTTTTAATGTATTTGCTTTTCTAAGCTCTTGCTTAATATCAGAAACTAAACCTGCATGTGTGTCTTTATCAACTTTAAGACCTACAACAAACTTTGGTTGTAGTTCTTCGGTTAACTCACGCTGAGCTTCTAATACACTAGATTGAACCTCTTCTACCTTAATGATTTTGTCATTAAATTGTATTACTGGCTCTGTACCCAATTGTTTGAACTGAGCACTAGGTTTACCTGCATATATAAAAGCGGTTCTATCTTTCTTAAGCTTCTCTACCTGATCTGCGCTTGGCAATCTATTCTCTATCATTAGAGAACTATCACGCATTACAGTTGCTACCATGAAAAAGAAAAGTAACATAAATACAATATCTGGTAAAGATGCCGTTGAAATTGCTGGCAAATCTCCTTGTTTTCCTTTTTTAAACTTTGACATAATTGTTACTTTTTAACTTTTATCTGGTTCTGCTTCAGACAATTTCATAGGGAATAATTTTTTTACAGCTTCTATTCGACCATTCAAAATTGTATCCTTACTAAATTGGTTCTTTTCTTTCTCTTCTAACATCGCTTGATAAACTTTTTCAGTTCCTCGGTATTCTTTTAAGTTACCGAACAAACGTTTAGCTTCTCTCTCTCTTAAGAAATTATAGGCCGCTACAAGTTCGTTTTGCACGTCTATATATTTCTCGTACGATGTTTCTCTGTCGTGTTTCATAGATATAATTGCCTTATCAGGATGGTCAGACGATGATTCGTCTCTCTTTCCTTTACAGTAATCACATCGTTCACCTGCTGCATTGGTTCCTCCACCATTATCTAAAAACTCTATGGCTGCTTGTCTTAAATCCTTTAATTCCATTTGCTTTTCTTCTACTAGCAATTGGTTATTTCGGTTTATAAGAACAGTAAATAGGTTTTTTTGCTTAATAATAGGTGGCTCAACCTCAGTGTCGTCAATAGGTGGCAAACTTCTTAACAAACCCTTATCTTTTTCTATAGTAGTTGTTACCAAGAAGAAGATGAGTAGTAAGAAGGCAATGTCAGCCATTGAACCTGCATTAACTTCTGGTGCTGCTCTTTTTGCCATACCTTATTATTTACTTAATGTTTTTTTAACTCCTGAAAATATCATTGCAACTGCAGCAATAACAATTAGTACGTAAAAAGCGATAAGACCTCCACCTACTAACTTAGATTCACTTTCTGTTGCTAATGTATCACCAGATTTGTATAGTCCTTTAAGGAATGATTCATCTGGTCCTACTGATATCACATACGATATAATTAATACCGCTGCAAAAGCTCCTACTCCTATTAACGTATTTTTCAGTCCCGACGTATTTGTAAAAAGATTTTTTAATACAAAAACCACCACAAATAATAAAACTATACCTAAAGTAATGTAAGCTATAATTGCAATCGGATCTACAATAGCAGTATCTCCTGCTAGAGCCGCTGCTTTAATCTCATCGTCACCTTCTACGATTATTCTTCCAAGGAAGAAAATTCCGGCAACACTAAGAAGTAAAGCTACTATTTTTAATATTTTGTGTAACATAATTTAATTTAGTCTTTTTTATTTTTTGTGTCTTACTAATAAGTCCATCAATGTAATTGATGCATCTTCCATGTCATTTACAATACTATCAATCTTAGCGATGATGTAGTTGTAAAAAATTTGAAGAATAATAGCCACAATAAGACCAAATACTGTTGTTAAAAGTGCTACTTTAATACCACCTGCTACTAAAGATGGTTGCATATCACCTGCCGCTTCAATTTTATCAAAGGCCTGAATCATACCGATTACCGTACCCATGAAACCAAGCATTGGTGCTAATGCGATGAATAAAGAAATCCAAGACACATTCTTTTCTAACTGACCCATTTGTACACCACCATAAGCTACTACAGCTTTTTCAGCAGCATCGATATCTTCGTCAGCTCTATCTAAACCTTGATAGAATATAGAGGCAACTGGTCCTTTTGTGTTTCTACAAACTTCTTTAGCAGCTTCTATACCACCAGACGCAAGTGCATCTTCTACATTTTGAGTTAATTTTTTAGTGTTTGTAGTTGAAAGGTTTAAAAAGATAATTCTCTCAATAGCGATTGCTAAACCAAGAATTAAACATAATAATACAATACCCATAAAGCCTGGGCCTCCTTCAATAAAACGCTTTTTTAATTCTTGATGGAAACTCAAATCTTCACCTGCTGTTTCGCCAGCATCTTGAGTTACTGTAGTGATAGTTGCTGTTGTAGTTGCTAATGTTGTTGCATTGGCATTAACAGTTCCGATAGCCATTAAACATGTTATGGCAAGAATAGAAAATAATCTTTTCATTGTTCTTAATCTTAATTTTATTAGTTAAAGTGTTAAAGATAAAAAAAATAATGTAACAATCGCCTAAAATCTGTGCAGAGAGGAAGGGATTCGAACCCTCGATACCCTTTTGGAGTATACACACTTTCCAGGCGTGCGCCTTCGACCACTCGGCCACCTCTCTGTAAATTTTATCAAAAAATTACGGTGTGCCAAATAACAAAAAAAACTTCAAACACTAAAATTTGTATCGTTAATTTTAGGTCATTTCGCCACGTAAGGACGTTTCAAATGTTTTTTTGAATTCTGAGTGAGGTATATTCTCTCCTAGAAGGTACATTAATTTAGTAATGGCAGCTTCTGTAGTAATGTCTTTTCCAGAAATGACACCTATGGTTTTTAGTTTAGAACTGGTTTCATACTGTCCCATATTAACACTTCCACCTGCACATTGTGACACATTAATAATATGGAGACCTCTTGATATTGCTTTTTTTAATAAATCCACAAACCAATCTTCGGTTGTTGCATTGCCTGCTCCATAGGTTTCTAGTATTAATCCTTCAAGTGTTTCACAATTTAGCATTGTTTCAACTAACACCTCAGAGATACCTGGAAACAATTTTAAAACACCAACATTAGTATTCATCTTTTTGCGAACTATTAATTGATCTAAAGATTTTCCTCTCCATAAATACTCCTTATTAACATTTAGGTGTACGCCAGACTCTGCCAAATTAGGGTAGTTAAAGGATTCAAAGGCTTCAAAATGCTCGGCATTTATTTTAGTTGTTCTATTGCCTCTGTATAATTTGTATTCAAAATAAAGACCTACTTCTCTTATAACAGGTAACCCATCTTGCTGTAACGATGCCATCTGAATAGATGTGATTAAATTCTCCTTAGCATCTGTTCTTAAATCTCCTATTGGTAATTGAGATCCTGTAAAAATGACTGGCTTTGTTAAATTCTCAAGCATAAAACTTAAAGCAGAAGCTGAATAACTCATGGTATCACTACCATGCAGTACTACAAAACCATCAAAAGCAAGATAATTAGCCTCTATAATTTGAGCTATATCTGCCCAATATTTAGGGCTCATGTTAGAAGAATCTATAGGTTCTTCAAAAGAAATGGTTTCGATATTACAATCTAAAAGACGAATCTCTGGAATGCGCGTTAAAATACTATCAAAATCAAAGGCTCTTAACGCTCCTGTATCGGCATCTTTTATCATACCAATTGTTCCACCTGTATATATTAATAAGATATTGGGCTTTTGCATACTATATACCAAATACTTGTTTTGAATTTTCGGTTGTGATAGCCGCTATGTCTTCGGCACTCATTCCGTAAAGTTCGGATAATTTTTCTAATACCTTAATAATAAATAGACTTTCATTACGCTTACCACGATATGGTTTTGGCGCTAAATAAGGTGAATCTGTCTCTAAAACAATATGTTTTAAATCGATCTCATTTATAAACTGGTCTATTTTTCCATTCTTAAAAGTCACTACTCCACCTATACCTAACTTCATATTATACGATATGGCTTTATGTGCTTGCTCTAGCGTACCCGTAAAACAGTGAAAAATCCCAAAAAGATCGTCTGATTTTTCTTGTTCTAAAACTTCAAAAATCTCATCAAATGCTTCTCTACAGTGAATTACAATTGGCAACTTATATTTTTTGGCCAGATTGATTTGATATTTGAATGCTTCAATCTGAATATCTAATGTGGTTTTATCCCAATATAAATCAATTCCTATTTCACCAACGGCATAAAATTTTCGTTGCGACAACATATCTTCTACATGCGCTAACTCGTCTTTAAAATTTTCCTTTACATGTGTAGGATGCAATCCCATCATTAAAAAAATATGTTCAGGAAAATCTTTTTCTAGTTGAAGCATCGCTTCGGTATAGGTAGAGTCTATTGCTGGAATAAAAAAACGCGAAACATTTTCACCCAAAGCACGCTGTATCATGGTTGCTCTATCTTCATCAAAAGCTTCGCTGTATAAATGCGTGTGTGTATCAGTAATAATCATTTGCCAAAAATAAACGTTTAGTATGTTATATTTACACAAAATTTTAAAATGGAAACGTTAAAAGACTTTCTTCTAAACAAAGGCTACTCCAAGATAAAACTCAAATTGACCAAGACTAATCATTTTGAAATTAAGGCTACTATTAATGGAGTTAAAGGACGATTTATTTTAGACACTGGTGCTTCTAGCAGTTGTGTTGGCTTTGAAGCCATAGAACGCTTTAACCTTAGAGTAAAGGATTCTGAAATTAAAGCCGTTGGTGCTGGAGCTTCTAACATGACGACTCAAATTTCTAAATCCAACAACTTAAAAATTGGAAAATGGAAAAAAAGTAGAGTTGCACTGATTCTTTTTAACCTTTCGCACGTTAACACTGGACTTGTTAATCATAATGCAGATCCTGTGGACGGCATTATTGGTGCAGATATTTTAAAGAAAGGAAAAGCGATAATCGATTACGAGAAGAAATACCTTTACTTAAAGCTAAAAGAAATTTCCTAACCAAAAGATTCTTTTTATATTTATCTCCCTTAGTTGATTAATAGCTCAATGAATCCCACCATTATAATAGCAGACGACCATCCTTTGGTGCTAAAAGGACTTCAAGACTTTTTACACGAAAAAAACTATAATGTCCTTGCCAGTGCAAAAAATGGCAAAGAAGCTTTGGCATTGATAAAAGCTCATACACCTGATATTGCTATTCTAGATATTAAAATGCCTTTTTTTACAGGTTTACAAATTGCTGAAAAATGTAAAAAGGCGAACCTCAAAACCAAAATAGTCCTTATTACTTTTGAAAAAGATGAGAAAATATATAACGAAGCTAAAGCTTTAGGTGTTTATGGTTATGTATTAAAAGAGTTTGCATTAGACGAAATTGAAAACTGTATTTCTTCAGTGACTGAAGACAAACCCTATTTTAGTCCAGAGCTTTTAGCATACATAGAAGTTGATGAAGCACCTGAAGAGCTACAGCTTTTAACAAAGACAGAAACTAAAATCATTGGGCTGATAGCACAAAACAAAACTGGTGTTGAAATTGCCGACTTACTTTTTGTATCTACAAGAACTGTAGAAAAGCACAAAAGCAATATTATTAAGAAATTAAAATTGCAGAGCAAACAAAACAGTCTACTTATTTGGGCAAAAGAAAATTCTGATTATCTCTAGAATTTTTCAAAAAATACGTAAAGTTACGTATAGTATCGTATTATAATTATTCGGAATTTTACACTGTTATTAATTAAGGGTTAATAACGAGCTATTAATTAGTTCTTAGGGGATTATTTGAGCCTTGGAAGTCTTCCGAGGCTCTTTTTTTTGTAAAAACTCAAAAAATACGTAAAGTTACGTATAGTATTGTATTATAATTATTTAGAATTTTACAGAGCTATTAATCAATGCCTCAGATTATATTCTCAAAAAGCTCTGGGCAGAAATAAACGTTCAGAGCTTTTTTAAAAAAGAAATATTATGGAAACAATGAAAGAAGACACTACAAAAAGGGATAAAATATTTATGATTCTATTAATTGTAAGTTCTGTTATAGTCATCTCAGCGAATATAGCTGTTAATTTTTTTAGTTAATTTTAGTTAGTTACTCTTTGTTAGTTAGGAGTAAAAAAAGCGCAATTAGTAATTAATTGCGCTTTTTTAGTTTATAAAAATCTTGATATGGCTTTTATAATTCCAAAGCCTTTTTAACATCATTATTCATTAATAATTCTGTTGGGTTCTCTAAAGCTTCTTTAACTGCTACTAAGAAACCTACAGATTCTCTGCCATCAATAATTCTATGATCGTAAGATAAAGCCACGTACATCATTGGATGAATTTCAACCTCACCGTCTACAGCAATTGGACGCTGAATAATATTATGCATACCCAAAATACCACTCTGCGGAGGATTTATAATTGGTGTAGATAACATACTACCAAATACACCGCCATTAGAAATAGTAAAGGTACCACCTGTCATTTCATCTACAGTAATTTGACCATCTCTAGCTCTTAGTGCCAAACGTTTTACTTCTGCTTCAACACCTCTAAAAGTTAGGTTTTCTGCATTTCTTATTACTGGCACCATCAATCCTTTTGGTCCAGAAACAGCAATACTAACATCAACAAAATCGTAAGAAATCATTTCTTTTCCATCTATCATAGAATTCACAGCTGGATATTCTTGTAAAGCTCTTACTACAGCCAATGTAAAGAAACTCATAAAACCAAGACCTACTCCGTGCTTAGCTTTAAACTCTTCTTTATATTGTTTACGTAATTCAAAAATTGGTGTCATGTTAACTTCGTTAAAAGTCGTTAACATTGCTGTTGTATTCTTAGCTTCAACCAAACGCTCTGCTACTTTACGACGCAACATAGACATTTTGCTACGAGATGTTCCTCTGTTTCCACCTGTTGGAGTTCCCATAGATGGTACTGCATTTACAGCATCATCTTTAGTAATACGACCATCTTTACCTGTTCCACTTATAGTACTAGCATCTAGTCCTCTTTCTTCTATTATCTTTTTAGCAGCAGGACTTGGAGTACCTGTTGCATAGGTTTTAGATTCTGTAGCAACTGGTTTTACCTCTTCCTTAGGAGCTTCTTCCTTCTTTTCTTCTTTTGTAGAAGCAGGACTTTCACTACCTTCTGGCTTCTCTGCACTGGTATCTATTAAACATACAACTTGCCCAACAGCAACAGCATCGCCTTCTTCAGCTTTTAAGGTAATGGTACCACTGGCTTCAGCTGGCAATTCTAATGTTGCTTTGTCACTATCAACCTCAGCTATCGCTTGGTCCTTTTCTACATAATCCCCATCTTGTACTAACCATTCTGCAATTTCTACCTCAGTAATTGATTCGCCTGGTGAAGGCACTTTCATTTCTAAAATCATGCGTTATTGTATTTAACCCTTTTTTGGTTTAATTATTTTTTACTTCTTATTTGGTTATTCTTGCTTTTATCAAAAACGTAATCGATAACTTCTTGGTGTCTTGTTTTAGAACGCACCGAACTACCTGCTGCAGGTGCTCCATACGGCCTTCTACTTGCAGCACGCCATGTTCTTGCTTCATCTAAATGCATCATCATATGACTGTAAGCTCCCATATTTCGTGGTTCTTCTTGTGCCCATACGACATCTTCTGCATTCTTATATTTACCAATTATGTTTCTAATTTCATCTATTGGTAATGGAAATAATTGCTCTATTCTTACTAAAGCAACATCCTCTCTACCCAACTTTTCTTGTTCTTCTAGAAGATCGTAATAGAACTTACCCGTTACAAACACTAAGGTTTTAACTTTATCTACATTAGCACTTGCATCATCTATCACAGTCTGGAAGCTTCCGTTTGCAAACTCATCTACAGTAGATACTACTTTAGGATGACGCAATAAACTTTTTGGTGTAAAAACAATTAATGGTTTTCTATAGTTAGCTTTCATTTGCTTACGCAACAAATGGAACATATTCGCTGGTGTTGTACAATCTGCCACAAACATATTGTCTTTTGCACATAACTGTAAATAACGCTCCATGCGACCAGAAGAGTGTTCTGCTCCTTGCCCTTCGTAACCGTGAGGTAACAGCATTACCAATCCATTAGATGTTTTCCATTTATCTTCACCAGAAGAAATGTATTGGTCTAACATAATTTGAGCACCATTACTAAAATCTCCAAATTGTGCTTCCCATATAGTTAATGTATTAGGGCTTGCCATGGCATAACCATAATCAAAACCTACAACACCATACTCTGATAATAATGAGTTATAGATATTGAATTGCCCTTGGTTCTCCGATACATTTTTTAGTAAGATAATTTCTTCTTCACTATCCTCTACTTTAACAACAGCATGTCTGTGCGAGAAGGTACCACGCTCAACATCTTGACCAGAAATTCTAACGTTAAAGCCTTCAGCTAACAATGAACCATAAGCCAAATGCTCTGCCATTGCCCAATCTAGTCTATCTTCATCAAACATCGTTTGACGCGATTCTACTAAACGCTGAATCTTTCTGATAAACTTTTTATCTTCTGGTAAATTAGAAATAACCTTAGTAATATCTGTAAGAAGCTCCTTTGAAACCTTTGTATCAATAGGCTTCATCATTTCCTCTTCATCTACACGCTCAAAATCTTTCCATTGCTCGTGCATAAATGGGGAAATAACAGTCTTTTCTACTTTACGAGAATCTTCAAGTTTTTCTTCTAATTTATCCTTGTAATCTTTTTCAATTTTTGAAACATGGTCTTTATCTATTACACCTTCAGCAATTAATCGCTCTGCATAGATATCTCTTGGATTTTTGTGCTTTGCAATTGCTTTGTATAACAATGGTTGTGTAAACTTAGGCTCATCACCTTCGTTATGACCATATTTTCTGTAACCTAATAAGTCTATAAATACATCGCGCTTAAATTTCATTCTAAAATGAAGTGCAAATAATGTTGCGTGTACCACAGACTCTGCATCATCGGCATTAACATGAAGTACTGGTGACAAGGTAACTTTACCAACATCTGTACAATAGGTACTAGAACGTGCATCTAAATAATTTGTAGTAAAACCAATTTGGTTGTTTACTACAATATGCACAGTTCCGTTTGTTTTGTAACCATCTAATTGCGCCATTTGCACAACTTCGTACACAAGGCCTTGTCCAGCAATAGCAGCATCACCATGTACTACAATTGGTAATACTTGCGAAGCATCTTCAATTTCTGGTTTATCTTGTTTAGCTCTAGATATACCTTCTACAACTGCACCTACAGTTTCAAGATGCGAAGGGTTTGGAGCAATACTTAGGTTTATCTTTTTGCCAGAGTCGGTTTCGCGATCACTCGTCCAACCTAAGTGGTATTTTACGTCACCATCAAAAATCTGCTCTTCATAATCTTTACCGTCAAATTCGCTAAAGATATCTTTTGCAGATTTACCAAATATGTTTGTAAGCGTACTTAAACGGCCACGATGTGCCATACCCATAACAAACTCTTTAACTCCATACTCAGCTGCTGTTTCTATCATAGCATCTAAAGCAGGAATAAGAGATTCGTTTCCTTCTAAAGAAAATCGTTTTTGACCAACATATTTAGTATGTAAGAAGTTTTCAAAAGAAACAGCTTCATTCAATTTTCTTAAAATGTTCTTCTTTTGATCTGGAGAAAACTTAGGATGATTATCATTAACATTCAGTTTTTCTTGAATCCACTGAATTTCCTCTGGTTTCCTTATATACATATATTCTACACCAATAGAATCGCAATAAATGCTCTCTAGGTGATCTATAATACTCTGTAGTGTGGAAGTACCAATGCCTATGATTTCACCAGCAGAAAAAACAGTATTTAAATCGTCTTTAGAAAGACCAAAATTTTCAATTTCTAAAGTTGGTGCGTATTTTCTTCTAGCTCTAACTGGGTTTGTTTTTGTAAACAAATGCCCTCTGTTTCTATAACCATCAATAAGTTTTACAACCTGAAATTCTTTTTGAAGATGTTCAGGAATTTGAGCAGACACACCTTCTACTATTTCACCATCCATTCCATAATTTTCAGAGCCGAAATCGTACCCTTGAAAAAAGGCACGCCAACTCGGTTCTATGGCATCTGGATTTTTAAGATATTGGTCGTATAAGTCAGCAAAATATGCTGTATGTGCTGCGTTGAGAAAGGAATATTTATCCATTATTTTTACGAGACGTTGTCGTTTCAACAAAATTTCTTCAAAAATACAACTTTTAGTAGATATACTAACCGTTTTATTATATTTATAACAAATAAGGATCCAAGAATTATTAAGATGATAAAATTTAGATTAAAGACTTCCATAAAAATAATTTTAAGCAGTGTTCTTATATGTTTTTTTATGGTTTCCTCAAATGCTCAGAGTACTGCTGATGAAGATAATTTTTGGAGAAACGTTCAATTTGGAGGTGGTGTTGGATTAAATTTTGGAGATGGTTTTTTTAGCGGAGCTATTGCGCCTAATGCTTTATATAATTTTAATCCGTATGTCTCTACTGGTATTGGACTCAATTTTCAATATAGCTCGCAGCGCGATGTATTTAAATCTACCGTTGTTGGCGGCAGTGTAATTGGCTTATTTAATCCTTATAGAGAGTTACAAATTTCTACTGAATTTGAACAACTTTATGTAAACCGAGATTTTGATGAACAGTTTGTAAGTAATGTAGATGACAGCTATTGGTATCCTGCATTATTTTTGGGTATTGGTTACCGAAGCGGCAATGTAACTTTTGGAATAAGGTATGATGTGCTTTATGATGAAGATAAGAGCATACAAAACCAAGCTTGGATGCCTTTTGTTAGGTTTTGGTTTTAGAAACAAAGTCCAACCTAGCCTTATCAAAGGAAAGGATTTAGGATGAGCCCCTATTTTTATACCAAACCTTTTGCCACTCTCTTTGAAGAATTAAAAAAGTAACATCTTCAGATAATTTAACCATATCATCACTATCAAGTGATTTAATTTTTTGCTCAGATACATCTACCTGATAAAGCAAATTAAGATAGTCTGAAAATTTGTGCTGTATAAGATGAAAAACAGTGTCTTGTAGAACCAATTTTAAGCTAGTTGGCAATATCTCCTCATTAAATTGTATATCTACATTTGCAAAAAGTAAATCTTTATTAAGCTGAACAATTAGTTTTTTGTACAACTTTAATGCATTTGCCTCGGCAATTAGGTCTTTAAAGTTTACAGGCAATGCCATTACACACGTCTATTCATTAATTGTTCACCAAACAATTGGAGTATTTGTTTCTTATCTTCAGAAATATTTAGTTTTTCTAATACACTAAACGCTTTTTTAGTATAATCTTTAACAGCTAATTGCGTGGCGTCAGCCGCACCTGAAGCATTAAAAAGTGCTTTTACTTTTTCGACCTTATCTTCATTAGTAATTGAAATGTTAGACATTAACTCTAATAAATTATACTTCTCTATATCACTACCAAGTTCTAGTGTTTTAAGGTATAAATAGGTTTTTTTGTTTTCTAAAATATCTCCTCCTACTTGCTTACCAAAGGTTTCAGGATTACCAAAAGCATCTAAATAATCATCTTGAAGCTGAAAAGCAATACCTAGGTAACGTCCAAAATCATAAATACCATCCTGATCTTGTTCTGAGGCTTCAGCTACGATGGCTCCCATTTTCATAGCTGCACCAACTAAAACTGCTGTCTTATACTCTATCATTTTAAGATATTGAGGTATTGTAACGTCATTTCGTGTTTCAAAATCAATATCGTATTGTTGACCTTCACAAACCTCCAAAGCTGTTTTGCTAAACAACTTTGCTAAAGATTGAAAGATTTTTGGCTCATAGTTTTCAAACAGCTGATAGGCTAAAATCAACATAGCATCGCCAGATAATATTCCTGTATTAAGATCCCATTTTTCGTGTACTGTTTTCTTACCACGCCTTAATGGAGCATCATCCATAATATCATCGTGTACCAAAGAAAAATTATGAAAAACCTCAACAGAAAGTGCTGCATTCATGGCTAATGCTGCCTTGTCCCCAAAAATATCAGCCGTCATTAGAGTTAGTACTGGTCGAAGACGCTTTCCACCTAACTTTAATATATAATTTACAGGCTCGTAGAGATTTACCGGTTCTCTTTCAATAGCAAAATCCTCTAAATACTTTATAAAGGACTTTTGGTAAGCTTCAATGTTTTGCATAAGACAAAAATAATGCTTTCGGCAAATTTAAAGCTAAGATTACCAATGTTAAATAATTATTAAAACGCAGGAAACTTTTTTTGTTTTTAAAGTTTCCTGTTGTAGATTTGCGCCTTAATTATGAAACACAAAATTTTAAAAACAGCTGTTGACATGTTCTTAAACTATGGGTTTAAGAGCGTAACTATGGATGATATTGCTAACGAAATGGGCATATCAAAGAAAACCATCTATGTACATTTTCCAAACAAAACCAAATTGGTAGAAGCTACAACATTATATATGTTTGAAACCATTTCTTGTGGCATTGATCATATATGTGCATTAGAAAAAAATCCCATTGAGGAGGTTTTTGATGTGAAAAAATTTGTGATGGAACATCTGAAAAACGAAAAGTCCTCACCACAATACCAGTTACAGAAATATTATCCTAAAATTTTTGCCTCGTTGAAATCTAAACAGTTTGAAGTGATGCAAGGTTGTGTGATAGAAAACTTAAATAGAGGTATTAAACTTGGTCTATACAGAGACAACATTAACGTTAATTTTATTTCAAGAATTTACTTCAACTGTATGGTAACTCTTAAAGACCAAGAATTATTTCCTTTAAAAGCTTTTTCTATGAACACTTTAATGGAATATTATTTAGAATATCATCTTAGAGGTATTTGTACTCCAAAAGGATTAGAAAAATTAAACAAAATCTTAGAAATCAATCAAAATCAATAATACCCAATGCGAAAAACACTCATATTAATTACATGTTTATTTGCAAGTGCCATAGGTGTTTCTCAAGAGCAACCTACAAGTTTTACTTTACAAGAAGCCATCGATTATGCACTAGAGAACAATAGACAAGCAAAAAATGCGGCTAGAGATATTGAAGCTGCTAAAAAACAAAAATGGGAAACCACTGCAACAGGCTTACCTCAACTGAGCGCAAATGCGAGTTATCAAAACAATTTAAAACAACAAGTGTCTTTAGTACCTGCTGAATTTTTTGGAGGACAGGAAGGCGATTTTGCTGAAGTAGTTTTTGGCACCAAGCAAAATGTTAATGCAACAGCAACACTAAACCAGTTAATATTTGACGGATCTTATTTAGTTGGCCTTCAATCTGCTAAGGTGTTTTTAGAAATTTCAAAAAATGCTAAAGAGAAAACAGATTTAGAGGTAAGAAAAAATGTGATTAATGCTTACGGCAACGTACTACTTTCCGAAGAAAGCGTACTTATTTTAGAAAAAAACATTGAAGTTTTAGAGAAGAATCTTAACGAAACTACCAAAATCTATGAAAATGGATTAGAAGAAGAGGAAAGCGTTGAGCAATTACAAATAACACTGTCAAACCTAAAAAGCAATCTCAACAATTCCATTCGTCTTAGAGGTATTGCTTACCAAATGTTCAACATTACATTGGGTATAGACTATGCTGCTAAAATAACGCTGACTGAGAATTTAGAACAACTCACCCAAAAGAATATTTCTTTAGAAACTTTAGAATTTGAGAATGATATAACAGCAAATATTGATTATAAAATTGCAGAAAACGACAAAAAGTCTAAAGAACTTTTACTAAAATTAGAAAAAACCAGAGCACTACCAACGCTTAGCGCTTATCTTAATGGCGGCTATTTAGGGTTTAGTGATGAGTTTACATTTTTAGACAAAGAACAAAGTTGGGCTGGTTTCTCTGCATTTGGTTTTAACCTCGATATCCCAATTTTTAGTTCTGGTAAAAGAAGCGCTGCAACTCAACGTGCCAAAATAAATCTTGAAAAATCACAAGATGACCTTACCGAAACAGAACAACGTCTAAAATTACAGATTGAAACAGCAAAAAGCAATTACCAATTTGCTATTGAAGACTATCAAAACAAGCAAGAAAATCTAAAACTCGCAGAACGTATAGAAAACAAAAATCAAACGAAGTTTTTTGAAGGTATTGGTTCTAGTTTTGAGTTACGCCAAGCACAAACGCAACTCTATACTGCTCAGCAAGAATTATTACAAGCTATGCTAGACGTTATTAATACCAAAGCAGAGCTAGAAACAGCACTAAACACCATTTCACCAAAATAATCAATCAAAAGAAACGAATTATGAAAAAAATATATTCCATACTATTATTATCGATTCTTTTAGCCTCATGCGGAGAGCAAAAAAAGAATTCTGTAGAAAAAGTTCTAGAAAGCGATAACCTAGAAACCATAAGAAAAAAACGTGGTGAGTTAGTTAACGAGCAAGATGCCATTAACGAAAAAATAAAGTTATTGGATGAAAAAATCGCGACTTTAGATACTGTACAACACGTTCCTTTAATTACTACAATTACTGCCAAAACCGAAGAGTTTAAGCATATTTTAGAACTTCAAGGAAACGTCACCACAAAAGATCTTTTGGTTATTACACCAGAGTATAATGGTATTCTAACTAACGTTTATGTAAAGGAAGGGCAACAAGTTAGTAAAGGACAAACACTAGCAAAAATTGATGATGGTGGCTTAAGTCAACAACTAGCGCAATTAAAAATTCAGGCCGATTTAGCAAAGACAACTTACGAACGTCAAAAGCGTCTTTGGGATCAAAATATAGGTAGTGAAATTCAGTATTTACAAGCTAAGTCTACTTACGAATCTCAACAAGAAGCGGTGAATCAAATGCAACAGCAAATTGCAAAAACTGTAGTAAAAGCTCCTTTTTCTGGGACTATTGATGATGTTATCACTGAGCAAGGAAGTGTAGTCGCTGCTGGTGCATCTCCATTAATGCGTATTGTAAATCTTAATAATATGTATATCGAAACTGAAGTTCCGGAACGATACGTTACTGATGTTGTAAAAAATAAAGATGTTGTTGTTGAACTTCCTGTTCTAAACAAAAAAATTGACACTAAAATTCGTCAAGCAGGTGATGTTATAAATCCAGCAAACAGAACCTTTAAAGTTGAAATTGAAGTACCTAATAAAGACAAATCTATAAAGCCAAACCTTACAGCTAAGTTAAAGATTAACGATTATACTAATAAAGAAGCCATTCTTATTCCTCAAAGTGTAATTTCAGAAAATGCTGAAGGTGAGCAATACGTTTATGTGGTTACAAACAAAAACGAAAAAGGTATTGGCAATGCCAAACGTGTCATTATTGAAACAGGAAAAACACAAGGAGATGTTATAGAAATTCTAAACGGCTTAGAAACCGGAGCAGAAATTATTAAAGAAGGTGCGCGTAGTGTTAGAGACGGACAATCTGTGGAAGTAATCAACTATAAAGAAGAAGGTAATGGCAAATAAAAAGAAGAAAAATACAGATAAGGAATTTGGCTTATCGTCGTGGGCAATCAACAACAAAACCACGATGAATGTCTTAATTTTGGTTTTCTTCTATGTTGGTATAACTGCGTTTTTCAGTATGCCAAGAGAAAATTTTCCTGAGGTTAACGAAACCAAAATCTACATTAGCACATTATTCCCAGGAAATACTGCTGAGGATATTGAAAAACTTATCACAGATCCACTAGAAGACGAACTAAAAACCGTGAGTAATGTCGTTGAAATTACCTCAACGTCTCAAGAAGATTACTCTATGGTTATTGTGGAGTTTGATGAAGGACTAACCGTAGAACAGGCAAAACAAAAGGTAAAGGACGAAGTTGATACCGAAACCGCTAGTGAAGATTGGCCAACGTTTAACGGAGCCAAAGTAGAACCCGATGTTTTTGAATTAAGCCTTTCGGAAGAAATGCCTATTCTAAACATTAATATTTCTGGTGATTACCCAATTGAAAAACTTAAAGATTATGCTGAATATCTTCAAGATGAAATTGAAGATTTACAAGAAATCAAAAAAGCTGATATTAGAGGTGCACAAGAAAAAGAAGTTGAAGTTGCTGTAGATATCTATAAAATGATGGCTGCAAAAGTTACCTTCAGCGATATTATTGGAGCCATTTCCAACGGAAACTTAACACAATCTGCTGGCAACCTGAAGGCTAGTGGACAACGTCGTACCATTAGAGTTATTGGTGAAATTGAAGACCCATCTGAGCTAGAGAATTTTGTTGTAAAATCTGAAAACGGTAATGCTATTTACCTTAAAGATGTGGCTTCAGTGTCTTTTAAAGAAGAGGATAAAACAACTTTCGCTAGAAAATCAGGAGAACCTGTTGTGATGCTCGATGTTAAGAAACGTGCAGGAAAAAACATGGTGGCTGCTGCTGAGCAAATTCAAGTAATAGTTCAAGATGCTATAGATAACGAGTTTCCTAAAGATTTAGAAGTTTCTATAACTAATGATCAATCTTCAGTTACTATTGGTCAGGTTGATGACTTGGTAAACAACATCATTTTTGGTGTGATTCTCGTTGTAACGGTATTGATGTTCTTCTTAGGATTTAAGAATGCACTATTCGTTGGTTTTGCAATACCAATGTCTATGTTTATGTCGCTTATGATTCTGAACCTTATTGGCTATAGTTTAAATACTATGGTACTTTTTGGACTTATCATGGGTCTTGGTATGTTGGTAGATAACGGTATTGTAGTTGTTGAAAACGTCTATCGATTGATGGATGAAGAAGGCATGAGTCGAAAAAAGGCTGCTAAAAAAGGTATTGGTGAGATTGCATTTCCTATTATTATTTCAACATTAACAACGGTTGCGGCTTTCGTTCCGCTTGGTCTATGGCCAGGAATTATGGGGGAGTTTATGAAAATTTTACCTATAACATTG